>Ga0265797_10001524_pt1 | contig 40607 bp, 35 predicted proteins | sample P2T30metagenome_FD_192433 | JGI IMG/M metagenome (GOLD analysis project Ga0265797, IMG submission 192433) | Plant litter microbial communities from East Loma Ridge, Irvine, California - P2 T30 | ecosystem: Environmental > Terrestrial > Plant litter > Unclassified | place: USA: California...
ATTAACTTAAGCCTTAGATTATTGATTTTCCTTAGGAAAATTAGGTGGCCGACTCGCCCGTGTGGCCGACTCGCCCGTGAGGTACGTTATAAAATACTTAAGGAAGAGGTTCGTCTCGATCCGATAACTTGAGTGCTTCAGGGGGTTTAAGGTCAGCTGGACGGGTAAGGCGTCCATGCATGGGTTGGAGTCATGCTACATTGTGAAAATCCGGGGTTTTCGTTCCTTCGGTTAGCACGGCAGAGGTGTCCAACCAATGCAGTGTCTCGCAGAATGCAGCATTTGTATGAAATCCATCGCTGGTGCAATCCGGCATATCAGCCTGAATGTGGCTTCCCATGGGCGTGTGAGACTCATGCGCCCTGTCATAAAGACGTCTCTGTCTATAATGGGTAAGCTCTGCCACGCTTCGAGGTCACGGTGCTGATCTTATCCCTTGCGCCACGCAGAGAGTGGAGAATACACATTTCTTGACGGATGGCCTCAGATTCCCCAAAGCCAGGGTAAATTCCTTGTACATCATGGGGTTTGACTGTCGATAAACCCAACCTTCCGCGTCATGTTTCTTTTCCCAATCTTTCTCCGCATCGTGCTGAGAGCATACTGTCATCCAAGCAATGCATCTCTTTACACTTGCGAGCAAAGCTACTTCTCTAGCCCTGCTTATCCTTTCACCTCACGTCCTTGCGCAGGGCTCTGACGCGGCAAAGTGTGTACACCCTGATCTTCTATCGCGCGATAACACCTTGCTAATTCGTCCACAAGTCGAAACTTGACCCTCCGCTTCTTCATCACCAGCCAGGACGCCTCATGCGACTTCGGTTCCTCCAACCAGGCCTTGACTTTCACCACCGGAGACGTCCCAGTCGTCAGCTACTGCTTTGACTTAGACGACATTTTCGGCGGAAACGCAACCTCGGGCTTCGTCAATCAGTCCCACAATCAACCTCTTGTATGGGGTGAGGCTGGAATCCACTGGTCTATCTCCAACACGAACGCGTACGACGCTTCCGCCAATTACTCCAGTGTATTGTATCGACAATCCATTTCGAATCCCATTACCGATGAACAGGAAATTGGTGAATCGGCAGCCATCCGGACTACGATTTATCCTGGCAAACGCTGTTCGGAGAGAGACCCGAATGATAACTCCACCCAGGGGCTGTCACCTTGGTATGGATTTGGCTGCTTGAGCGAAGAGAAGGGTAGGTGCGGCACGACACCGTACAGCATTGCGAGCTTCAGGATCACGCCACCTCACCCAGAAGGGCAGAAATGCTGGGATTTTGCTAGGTATGGTCAATCTAGTGCTGTGCGGTTGTCGAAATCCATTCTGGCAGCGTTTGTTAGCACAATTCTAGCTTTGGTGATCGCTTCGTAGACAGTACGCAAACTGTATACAGTGCTCAGGTTATCCATATACTTGTCTAGAGTCGTCCCAGATACCCATGGGTTGTGCGATAGACAAGGTGCGTTGTGAGCGTGGCCGAAGTAACCGACGTCATGACGGCTCCTTCCAGATGTCAATGGCTGTTGCACATGGCAATCAACATTCCATAGACACGACAAGGGTGTTACATTTGCAACGAAAGGCTGGTGCGTATACTGAAGCTGCGAGTAGAAAGTTTCGTGGCAAGTCCATTCCTCTTCGAAAAGCCATACAGCATGACGTCACTGGCCCTACTCGCCTCATCGCGAACACGACTCTCACAAGATCGACATGGCGCTTCTACTCAACCATGAGTCGCGACATCAGCCCACCACCAGCGAAAAGGCGAAAAGTCGCTTCTCCAAACCTTGCGCCGACGCCGACACCGACCCTTGCACCAGAGCCACTACCACCACTAGACGCCAACAGCATCCGCGTCTTCTCCTGGAATGTCAATGGCATCACGCCATTCCTCCAAAAGTCGATCGAATCATTCTTCCCACCTCCAACTTCAGGCAAGAAAAAGGCTACAGTGCCGCCCGCCTCACTTCGCGGCTTTCTTCAGCGCCACAACTGGCCATCCGTCCTCTTCTTGCAGGAAGTCAAGATAGCAACCAAAGACACCAAAACTCAAGACGCCGTCAAGGCTGCCATTAACTCACGACTACGTTCTGAATCGAACGCTGATAGGGAAGGGCCTGTATATGAAGCACACTTCACCCTGCCAAATGATTCTTACAACGCACGCGGCCTCCGTGGAAGCGGGAAGGTGTACGGCATATGCAGCATTCTCCGCACTGATCTCCGAAAACGCTATGAGATCAATGTGAGAACACTAGATTGGGACAAAGAGGGGCGCATATCCGTTGTCGAAATAACCGGTCGCACTCGAAAGCTAGCCATCTTCAACATCTACGCAGTCAACGGCACTGAAAATGCGTTTCGCGATTCGGAAACCGGAGCGGTGAAAGGAACGCGACATGATCGGAAGCTGGACGTCCATCGCTTGCTGATGGCAGAGTGCTTGGAGCTTCAACGAGACGGATGGGATGTATTGCTAGGAGGCGACATGAACGTAGCGCCAGATGCGCGAGACGGTCATCCAAAGCTTCGAACGTTTCCGCAACAACACGCAATCAACCGTGCAGATTTCCACAGCAAGTTTCTGGAAGGCAAGGGCAAGAGTGGACTTGTTGAGGGTTTGAATGGTGTGGATGTATGGCGTAAGATGCATGAGGATGAGCGGCGATATACGTACTACTCGAGAGGACGAGAGTGGGGCACGAGCTGCGATCGCGTGGACTACTTTGTTGCTGGAAGGGACTTGTGGGAGAGAGGCATGGTGAAAAATAGTGGCATCTTGGACAGCGAGGCTGAGAGGGGACCGAGTGATCATTGTCCGATATGGGTGGATGTTGAAGTCGAGCCTCAGCGAGGCGGAGAAGTGGCGGTTGTAAAGTGAAATATGTATGGCGTGAGATTGAAGTCGAGTACTGATGAATCAGTCCGCGCACCTGCAGTGAAGACATGATTATTCGCCGAATTCGACACTTTCAAGCCACATTTCTAACAAGACAAATTTCGAGCGGCATCTAAAAACTAATTCCACATTCAGATTCGCGGCCCACAATGCGTTCGTATGAAGCATGGTCAACGATATCGATAAGATATACGTCATACTGACCCAGTATTGATATTCCCTCCACATCAGCATGAAAACCCGATTTACAGAAACGAAACCTCATCCTCAAACAACCTCACTACAACTTCCATCTCCTCCAAGAATATCCAAACAAATTCTCCACCATGTCGCCCCAAAAAATCCTCATCATCGTCTCAGACGCCTCCTCCTTTCCCCTCTACAACACGGGGTCCGACAACAAAACCATCTCCCAACCCTCCGGCTACTTCCTCATGGAGCTCGCCAAGCCGCTCCAGAAATTCCTCGTCGCAGGCCACGAAGTAACATTCGCCTCACCCGCAGGCAAAGAGCCCACGCCCGACCCCAACAGCCTCTCACTCGCGGCCTTCGCAGGGAACTGGTACGAGCGCCAGCGCGAACTCGATTTGATCGAGCGCATGAAGAAAGAAAACGGATTCAGTGCGCCGCGCAAGTTCAGCGAGATTAGCGATGAGGAGTTGAAGGGTTTTGGGGGCGTGTTTATCCCAGGGGGTCACGCGCCGCTGACGGATCTGGGTGACAATGCGGACCTCGGACGCATTCTACAGCACTTCCACAGCAGTGCGAAGCCCACCGCCGCACTGTGCCATGGTCCGTGGGCGTTTTTGTCCACAAAGTATGGGCCGCAGAAGGAGTTCGCGTACAAGGGGTATAAGATGACGAGCTGGAGTGATGCGGAGGAGAAGGTGATGGAGACGTGGTTCAGGGGCGAGATTACGAAGGTGGAGGGTACTTTGAGGGAGGAGGGTGTAGATATGCAGGAGGGTGTTGCGAAGAGTATGGGGAGTATTACGGTTGATCGCGAGATGATTACGGGGGATAACCCGATGGCTGCGAATGCGATTGGGGATAAGTTTTTGGAGATGCTGGAGGCGAAGTAGATTGATTGAGCTTCATGTTTATCAGTGAGAAAGACCGATTTTCAGCCTCACTCTCCAAGTTTCTTTCCCCCCACTTGCAATTTCAAACTGTGTCAAACCGCCATGCCTACCCTGCCACTCATGCCGATGCAACGCAAAGCTCTCACACTCAGGCCACGGTATCCGCGGAAACATGCCCATCTTCACAATAACCATGTCCGGAAAACTCTCCTCGATGCTCATGATCGGACTAGTACGGTGTTAGCTGCGTATCCGGATGTCTAGATTCAAGTTTTACTCCGGTCAGGCTAATTGAATGGCTGGTGGTCAAGGTCGAGCATCGTCGACGTTGTGAAGAGGTGAAATTGCGTTTGAAGAAAATATGGACTCTATGCGTGATGCTTTCCATTCACTTGAAGTGGGAATGTCTGTGGTTCTAGCACGTTCTCGAAGTGTTTCATGATACTAAACTAACGCCGTTACATTTGGGCTTCAGTACCATTGTTATGCACTCACTGGCTCAATCCTCGGGGAAAGACGCAATGTGCCTCATTACGCCATCGATAGCTTCCTGGTGCTGAAACAGCAATCATGTGCTTTTCTCTACCCGTACGCCCCATTCACTGCAGCCTTGACACATTCACTGACCTCTCGGCCTCAGACCTCCCGATATCACCACTCTGGACGAGCCTCCATAGTCATCAACCAGCCCTGAGGATCATGCGGCAACTGGCAAGGGTGATCAGGACACTCACCGAGCTTGTGCTTGAGCGAGCACCTCCAGCGAGCACACTGCGTGTTGTTCTGAGTGCAGTTCCGACACTTTGCTCCACTGTCGCAGGGAATGTTCTGAGCGTAGCACTCAGAGCACGCGATGACCCTCTTGGGCAGCTTGCTCTTCTCGTTGGGGATGACCAGATGCGCACCGCCGCGCAGGGCCTCGCCGCCGCCGAGAGCACGGTCCAGACGGATCTGAGTGGTCTTGTGCTGTTGTTCGACCGCTTTGAGCTGGGTGCGCATACGGTCGCACTCGCTGCGTTGCTTGCTCAGCTGAGCTTTGACGGCATCTAGATTTTCTTGGTCAACTTGCTCACGCAGTCTCTCGATCTCATCCTCCAGAATATTTACAAGATCTTTCTCCTGAAGAAGTTCGAAACGGAGGTCGGACATGGCTTTCTCTCTCTTAGAGAGCACGTCTGAAAGATTCTGAGCGCGTGCGGCGTGATCCCCAGCATACGCTTGCGCTTGTTTGGCTGACTCAAGCTCGAGCTCCGTCTGTTGAAGGCGGGACTCCATTTGATGCAATGCGGTAGTCTTAGCCTCGAGATCGCGGTCATAGGCAGCGTCATTGTTCTTGATCGTGGCGCGAAGCCATTCAGCATTCCCTACCAGCTTTCCGAACCGATGGATTTCGGCCTCCAAACCAACAATCTTCTTGCCCAGATTCACGATCTCGAGCTGCTGTATCTTGATCTCGATGTCCTTTTCTGAGAGAGCCCGGCCCATGGTAGCCTTTTGGTCGCGGTTCGCCTGGTTCTGGTACCTGAGCTTGCCGATCTGCGCTGAGACATCGTTACCCTCGTCGCGTAGCAGTTGATGGTCGCACTCAGCACTCGCGAGTCGCTCTTCGAGATCGTGCTTCTCTTTGCTAAGAGTGCTGAGCCCGTTGTTCATCGACTTCCAAACTTCCTTGGTCAAGCGCACGACGGGTGCGTTTGACCTGTCGTAGGCTGAGACGTGATGTTGTACGTGCGTAGAATCGGCAGGCGTTGGCGGACTGATGGGGCCAATCTGGGGAGGCGTCTTGAAGCCGGACAGGAGCTGCACCGCGGGTGGTGATGAGCTGACAATTGGAGAGCGAGTCGTCGGACGCTGCTCAATGGGCTCGTCTATGGAGCAGTCGCTCATTTGACTAGCAAGTAGATCAAAGCGAGCATTGAGATCGTCGGACACGCAACGCGACGGCTTGTTAGTCCCACCTTCCTGCTCCTGAACCCACGCGGTTGCTGACTCCAGAGCAACGAAGGGCTGAGCTGCCGGCGACAGGATGCTCGAAGCGCTATCTTGGTGACCAGTAAATTGCAGAACTGGAGCTGTTCAGCACGCTTCACAACATTTAGATTCTCTCTCACTCACCCTTCTTCGCTCCAGACAAGTCTGGCCTTGGCATGGGCGAGAGAACGCTCGAAGCACTTACTTGGCGACTCCCAAACTGCAGTCCTAGAGCGTCTCAGCATGCTGTCACCATCCTCTTCCGCTTGGCTCCTGACCATTCGTCGCCACAGCCAACACCGGCCTAGGAGTCGGCGAGATGATGCTTGAGCTGCTGACATCGCGACTCCCAAACTGCGAACCTATCTCAATTCAGTATACGACCACCAAACCACCATCTCAGCCTACTCACCATTCGTCACGACCGACAACGCCGGCTTCGTAGTCGCCAAGACAACACTCGAGCCGCTCACCTGGCGACTCCCAAACCGTGAACCTATCTCAATTCAGCACACCACCCCTACACCACCATCTCAGCTCACTTACCATCCGTCACCACAGCCGACACCGTCTTCGGCGTCTTCGGCGGAACCGGAGCATACGACTTCTTCGCCCTCATAAGACCCGCGAGACTCGAGAAGCTATCGCTTTGCCCGCTGCTCTGACGACTCTTAGGTGCTGTCGTCTTGCCGAAAGCAATGGGTGAAAGGGGACTGGAGCTAGCAGCGTCGAATTGCGCGGTACTCTGGCGGGTAGTAGAGGACATGCTGTTGTCCATGGAGGTGAATGCGTTGGGCGAGATGAGGGGTGTGCTGGTGTCGTTGAGGCCGAGTAGGTCGTTGGTGTTCGCGTCTGTGTTGTTACAGCGGGCTGTTGCGTTACGATCGCAGTGGTTTGGTACTTACAGCCAGCCATTTCAGCGAGTGACGCCGTACGGTCTTGTGAGGATAGTGGGAGTGTTGTCACAGTCAAGAAATGAAATGGAAGAGAAAAGTTGAGATCACGAGGCAGTCGCGCCAAGACACCAAAATAACAGTGAAGCAGGCGCGTTGCTAGGTGAAGATGGCGACTTCATCCGACATCGCACCGCCTGATAGATATTTCGCGATAGAAGAGATGTCGAGCGCCTCAGTTGCTCGGGGTTGACCTAAAGTAATGCATGAGGAAAGTACCGGTAGCGAAGGAGAGAAGTTGGGGGAGGTCGGGGTGTCTCGACGTGAAGAGATGATTTGCTCGCGGACAGAACATGAGAATGAGAATGAGGCCGATCTACCGAAAACGAATCAGCAACTTCTTAACATGAGACACTTGCTCCTCCGATCCACGCACAGCTTGTGCTTGTGCAATGCCCAGAAGCCGTGATCATGCCCCATCTCACCGCCCAAACCTCTTCAACTCCCACCACCTCAACCCGGGAAACACCACCGCCGCCCACCCGAACCCCACATAATTCCCCATATCCGCCCCATACGTGCCCACCAACTTCGCAACCGGGCCATGATACCACACCTGCGCCATACACAATATCGCGCCCACCCATCCCACCACAAACGCCGCGAACGCCGCGATGCCCAGCGGTAACTTGTTCTTCTGGTTCCAGGTCTCCCACTTGAAGCCCGACTTGCGACGGAAGATCAAGTGCTCCTCGAGAATAATGGCGATCCAGACGGAGACCCAGTACCCCATGAGCGCGAGAAAATTGGTGAAGAGCTCGGCGAGGTGTGCGCGCCCGGCGAGTGCGCAGACGGTGTAGATTACGACGCCGACTGTGTTCCACACCACGCGCGGCACGGCTTCAGCGTAGCGGCCCAGGATCTGCGCGTCGATGCCAGACGAGTATGTCGGCACAATGAGATTCGCGACAAGGCCCAGGGCTACAACCACGCCGCAGAAAGAGCCGAAAGAGCCGAGGGGCTTGTATGCTTCGACGATAAGGGCGCCCTGGGAGACGCTGTATGCGGCTTCCCAGTCGGGGTTGAGTTGTGTGCCGCATGCGAGCCCTATGCCCAGGATGAAGGCGAAGGAAAAGCTGCACATTAAGCCGATGAGCGTCATGCTGAAGATCTTGAGCGAGGAGGCGTGCGAGGGGTAGTAGACGAAGTAGTCGGCTGCACCGCCGCCGTAGGTGATTGCGGCGGCGAGGCAGAGGCCGAAGAAGCTGATGCGGTTGCCGATGATGGTGTCTGGGTTCTCGTCACCGTGGGACTGAGAAGAGGTGTTGAATTGCGGTCCAGCGACACCGGCCAGGATACATAGGACGATGACTTGGGGAAGCCAGGCCCAGCGCTCGTAGTAGTGGAAGATCTGGTAGCCGAAGGTCGTGATGAGCCAGGCGATGATTGCGACGATGATGATGCCGACTACGACGGACATGGAGCCCCCAGCGACGGCAGACAGGATTTGGCCGGCTACGACGCAGTCAATCATGCCGTAGCCCAGTAGCACAATGATGTTCAGGACTACCACGACTTTGGCCGGCCACCAGCCCATGATGTATCTGCATGCCATCAGCCATATCCCAACATGAGAGTCTTGCACATCCTACCTCGAGAATATCATAGTCCTATTCCCACTCTTCGGTCCAAACGTCGCGATGTACGCGACTACCAGCGACCCCACAAGTGCCCCGAATATCCCCAGCATACAAGCATCCAGGAAGCCTAGCGTGAATACAGCAGGTCCGAGCATACCCAGCGTGATGTTGTTCGCGGCCAGATTGACGCTGAACCACATGATAGCCACCTGCGAGTACCCCAGCAGTCTCAAGTCCTGCCTCTCATCGTCCTCAACGCGCTGAATGCCACGCGCTTCGAGGTTATACGCTACGAGCTGTCTTTCAAATGCCTTCCAAGCCCTTCGTATCCCTCCATCTTCGGTTCGTACTTCATTGTGCATAGGCAGTTCCGACGCTGCGCTCGTATCCGGCGCGAATATCGTCTTCTCATCGTTCGGGGCGTATGCGTTCATGGCGACCTAGACGCATTAGTAGCGGCTTCCAGCGGGGAAAGCAAGCATGAAGTCCTTTCGCAGGTATGACCCTGATCAAGTTCCGACCGTATTTCTCAGATCGCTGCCATTGTGATTATGGCAGCGAACACCGGTCTCATGCGTTTGCTGTTGGAAAGATACCTTGATCGGGTGGGGGTCTGCTACTCAGCTGCATCTTGACGTGTGTGGTCGTACTATGGACGATGAATTGCGTGGTAAGTTGCTTCGCTTTAATCTTATGGCAGGACGCTGTGGTGGATGTGGGAAGGGTGAAGTTTGGACGCAACGGACGCGTGAGTGAGGCGAGGTCCGCTGATGCGCCTCGCGATGTCGGCGCGCGTGGGGTGCTAATGCTCTGTCATCGCGCTCATACGTGCACCGCAAGCCAATCGCGACAATCTGAATCTGAATATTGATCTTTTTCCATGGCGAAGACGTCGAGTTCAATGGCCGCCTCAAGCTTCAACAACCGTATTCATAAGCCCGTGCCTGGTGTCACCAGCTGTTGGCGCGCCGCGATCTTGAGACTTCAACAGTACCGTTGTAGGACGACAGGCACGCACATACGCCTTGCTCAAATCACAGCAATCTGTCAAGTATTGGCCACGATGACGTCCGGTATGCCGTTACCCAAAAACCCACACATAACAGCTTGAAGCCAGCCACCACCATTATCTCGACGCCTGCAATAAGTTACAGGGCAAGAGATGTCGCTGAAAAAACGTCGACCTCATCTTGGCCACTTCCATACTCGAACTACATCCAGCAGATCCAGCAGGTCCACGCGACATCCTTATCATGTTCGCATCCCGCCCATCCCGTTTTCTGTGCGCCATGCCCTTCTCAGCGCCCTGCATAATCGGCTTCCCTATACCGCCTAGGCTTCAGCCCTCGTAGCATCTGATTCGCGCCATTCTCACTACATTTCTATCAGTGCCTTGGAAATGGTAGCATGCCTCGTCGAACCAGCAATCTACAATGAAAACGAATTCACTAGCTCCAGATCGCGGCTCGCCTCCTGCAGTGCCAGGTAACATGCGGGGTGCGAGGATCGGCAAGGTACAATGCAACCCGCATCTTGGTTAAGTACCTCCGTTCATGTCAAGCTTCAATGACTTCTGGTCTTCTTCGTTCTATTCAGAGTGTGACAAGATGGTCGGCATGAAGGGCCTGTTGATTGCGGCAACTCTGCTGTTCGGTTCTAGCACAGCAGCCCCAGCTCTGCATGACAGGCAATATGCTACTCCGTGTCGAAAGACCAAGGTTGCTATCATGTGAGTTTGTTATTGTGAGTGTAGTAGATACATTCGCTGACAAGATGATCAAAGAGGCGCGGGTGTTGCAGGCATCACAGCAGCGGTAAGCAAAAGACGTCCAATTCAGCGAAGCGATTGCTGCAAGCGCAAGTAGATATGAACGCTCATGAATCTCGTAGCAAGCTCTTGCCAATCAATCGATAAGCGACTATCTCATCCTAGAGTACAACGACTACATCGGTGGAAGAATGCAACACACGAAATTCGGCGCAGACGAGAACGGCGACCCGTACACAATCGAACTAGGCGCCAACTGGATACAAGGACTCGGCACCGAAGGAGGACCAGAGAACCCGATCTGGACGTTTTCGAAGCAGTCCAACCTCTCCAACACGTACTCTGACTTTTCCAGTATCTTGTCATACGATAAGGACGGCTACAACAACTTCACTGACCTCATCGATGAGTTTGAAGGTTACTGGGATATCTTTGAGCAGAACGCCGGCACCATTTTGACCGAGAACCTGCAGGACCGAAGCTTGCGAGCTGGCTTAATGCAAAGCGGGTGGCGAGCTGGACTTGATGCTCATCGCAAGGCTGTCGAGTGGTGGCAATGGGACTGGGAGACATCGCAAACTCCCGAAGAATCAAGCTTCGTCTTCGGCATAGCCGGCTACAACCTCACATTCTATCAGTACTCAGAAGAAAACAACCTCAGCACCGATCAACGCGGCTTCAACATATGGCTCCGCGACCAAGCCCACAAATTCCTCGCACCAAACGACACGCGACTACTCTTCAACACCATAGTCACAAACATCACATACTCCGACACCAGCGTAACCATCCTCAACCAAGACGGCACCTGTATCGAAGCCGACTACGCCATAACCACCGTCTCCCTCGGCGTCCTCCAAAACTCCGCCCTAACATTCTCTCCCCCACTTCCCCCCTGGAAACAAGACTCCATCGCCACCTTCGCAATGGGCACCTACACCAAACTCTTCTACCAATTCAACACCACCTTCTGGCCCACCGACACGCAGTTCTTCCTATACGCGCACCCCACCACGCGCGGCTACTACACCGTCTGGCAGTCCCTCTCAACCGCCGACTTCCTCCCAGACTCGAACATCATTTTCGCAACGCTAGTCGACGAGCAGAGTTACCGCGTCGAAGCACAAGACGACGAAACAACAATGCAAGAAGGCCTCGCCGTCCTGCGCGAAATGTTTCCCAACGCTACTATCCCTGAGCCCATCGCATTCACGTACCCGCGCTGGACAAACGTGCCATGGTCCTACGGCTCATATAGTAATTGGCCGACCGGCACGACGCTGGAAATGCACCAGAATCTGCGCGCGAATGTGGGGCGCGTGTATTTTGCGGGCGAGGCGACCAGCGCGGAGTACTTTGGTTTCTTGCATGGGGCGTGGTTTGAGGGGCGGGAGGTGGGGGCGAGGATCGCGGGGATGGTGGTGGGGGAGTGTGGGGAGGGGGAAGAGGGGTGTGGGGAGTATGTTAGGTATGAGGTGCTGAAAGGGACGACGGAGTTGGGGGAGTGGAATGTGGGGAATGGGGTTGGGGTTAGTCCGTTTTATGTGGCGGGTGAGGGGGAGGAGTGAGGAGGTGGAGTGGGTGCGGTGTGTCGAAGAGTGAGTTTAGAGTGGATTGTGGCGTGTTTTTCGAGTGGTGATTAGGCTCTGCTTCTTCGCTGCTTTGGCATTTGCATGGGACGTTGGGCAGCTACTATCTACATATCACTGACCACGAGCGGACATGGAAACTATCTCCAAGAAAGCATGAAGCTGCTTGACAATCAGATGAAACACCCTCAGACTCATGACTGTCGTAAATACTACGAGGCAACAATCATAAATAGATCAGGTAATTCCTGATGCGTCACCCTCATCTTCGCTTTCTTCGTGCCGTTAAATCGACCTCTAAAGCATGCCAAAAACTTCTTAGTACACGACTTGTATTGCATCGATACATTACACGAGACACGTCACTGTTGCGTTGAGCTGATGGGACTCTAGCTTGAATGTTTTTACCTTCTGAGTATTCAGCTATACAACAGCTGCAACGCCGCAAGAACGCATAAGAAATCTTACTCGCTAGCAGCCTAAATCTAATTGCGTCTACTTTTAAGTAGCTGAAAGATGCACTCCATGTCTGTTGTAGAAGCTAAAGGCTTTCGCTTCTTCCCAAGGCCTATCATCTTCCGGACGCAGGTTGGTAAACTCCTGGGCTAGCCTTACAGTTGCGTACGCCAGCATCGACCATCCAATTTCTTTGCCTGGAGCTCAGGTTAACAATGCTCATTGCGGCCGTTAAGGAGCGGATCGTAGGTACCTGGACAGTATCTTGGCCCAGCGCCAAAGTTGAGATACTCGAACGTGGCAGGTTTGGCTTCCGCCCATCTCTCTGGACGGAAGGTGTCGACGTCTGAACCGAAGACGCTAGCGGTCCTATACAGCGCGTAGTTGCTGTAGACGATGTACGTGCCTGCAGAAACAAAAAGCGGTTCGTCTCCTGAAACTCCGCCTCCGCGTGGCAGGACCGTGTTGCGAACCGCTCGTCTTCCATGCACAGAAAGAGTAGGCCGAACACGAATCGCTACGAATATAATCAGCATTGAAAAAGCCACTGACAGTCACCAGGACACCTTACCCTCTTTGATCGTCCACTGGAGATAGGTCATGCCTTTCAGATCAGCTTGGCTCGGGAGCCGTCCCTGGAGTGTCTGGTCGACCTCTTTGCGGAGTGCCGCCCACGAGCACGGGCTTCTGGCAAGACAATAGAAGAGCTCACTCAAGGCGATACCAACGGTATCGTGACCGGCCAGCAGGAGGTTCAGGAGCTCGCCACGGATGCGCGCAGTGTCATGCGATCGTGACAAGAACCCGTCGATCAGGCTACTTCCGTTCTTCGTCGCACTTCCCGGCGCCTTCAGCTCATCACTCCTCCGACTTCGCATGGTATCTTCAATTCTTTGGTCCACTTGACTGAAAACACGCCTCTGAGCCCGCTTAAAGTTTACTCCGTACGCTAGCTCCGCAAGAAACGGAATCTGACTGATCATGATAGTCAATACGCGAGCCATCCTCCCCAGGAACGTAAAGTCCTGGATAAACTGCTCGTGCAAGTCGCGCTCCTCGGCCGTCCCCACAGGCTGGTCAAGAAGCACGTCTGCGGACAGCCGGAAAGTGTACCCGAAGATCAGCTGGCCAAAGTCGAGTGGTTCGCCATTGTGAGACCGCATTTCGTCTAACATCAACCGGGTGTGCTTCTCGAATTTGTTGACGTCGAACGCGAAGCGAAGCACGCTAGCACGAACCAAAACTCGAGAGTGCCGCCAGTCGTCGTACTCAGAAGAGAAGACGCCGTTGCCGAAGAGTACTTGGATCAGCTTCTTCCGGCCGGGAATTATGGTGTAGTCTTCGAAGTTTGTCTTCATGACCGTCTCTAGATTGCGTGGATCGATGGTGTTGACAATTTTGCGGTGGAGGATCCGTGAAGTGTGCGTTACGCCGTACTTCTGGAAGCGTTGACGGACTCCCAAAGCAAATTTATGGGTCATGATGTTGTATGCATTTTCGAGCATAAAGTCCAGCCCATAGAAGATGGGAGATCGGATAGACGTTGAGGTCGCTGGCTTGCAGCCATGCGCTTTGATGAAGGCGCTCTGTTGGCGTTTAATACGTACTGTTTGACCTAGCCATGCTAACAAAGCAAGAGCTGCGAAGCAGAGAGAGAGTTGAATCGGAATCGCGTCGGAGGTAGCCATGATCTCTCGGATCACATAGAGTCGTTTCGAGTTCAGTCAGTTGATGGTGAAAGGACTTGCGTGAGGAGACATAAAGATTCGACCAGCTGATGGTCTGAAATCTCGACGATATCAACACCAATAAGGCTCTCAATCCAACAAATGCCTTACTGCAAGCTTGTCATGAACACTTGTCGGCATGGCGTGTTCAGGCAACCAACTCCCCGAGCTCGGGGAACTCGCAGCTTGGCAAGACATGGAGGGGGTAGAGGTTGCGACCACCACCCTCGTAGAAGCAGTGTTCTTATTGGTCAGGTTTTCCTTGGTCGTGGTACAAAACCAATATTTGCTGGAGCAATCGGTGGAGGCCTTAAAACAAAGTGGTTGCTGACTGCTGGTTGAGCAGAGCATCTAATAATAAGTTAGATAGATGACGTTGTTGGGGTAATTCTCGCTCGTGCCCTACCCAATCAGGCATAGGCAGTCATATAACTCACTTCCATCAACGATGTTCTCGTTCCTACACTCTGGATCTTAAGTACTATTTTCTAGCATTATTCGCGACTAGAAAGTCGATTTGTATAGACTAGATAGCCTAGGGTTGCTAGCATGCGGGTTGCAGTTATTGGAGCCGGGCCGTCAGGACTTGTAACGCTCAAGTACCTTCTGCAAGCGCATTTGTTTTTCCCTGTGGAGGCTGTTGAGGCGGTGTTATTCGAAGCTGAAGAAGACATAGGCGGTACTTTTCGATATCGGAGCTACGAGGACGCTGAGCTGGTTTCTTCGCGACAATTAACGACCTTCTCTGATTTCCGCATCGCTGACGACCAACCAGATTTTGTGACCACCGAGGATTACTGTCTGTACTTGAAGCGGTACTGCGACCAGTTTGGCCTTTGGTCCTCGATCAAGCTTTCGACTAAGGTTGTTCGTCTGGAGAGGTCGGGCATAAGCCATGTTATTCACTATACAGAGCTAGCATCAGCGACAGAGCGTGTATGGGAGTGTGATGCGGTCGCAATCTGCTCCGGGCTCCATGTCACACCCAGTATTCCACCAATTCCAGGCATTGAGCATGTTCCCAAAAGCATGCACTCCTCCGAATTCAAGAGCCGCGACATGTTCGGGACTGATAAAGATGTCCTGTTACTTGGAGTCGGAGAGACTGGTATGGACCTTGCACATATGGCTGTAACATCCCAGACGAAGACAGTCACGCTTTGCCATCGAAATGGCTGGCTCAATGGGCCCAAGGTAATCTTGAATGCCACATACATGCTTTTTCTCGACTGACCGTCCTAGAAAACACCCGACCCAGTCATTAACGGTGACGAGGAAAGATGGCAAAGAGATCAAGCGAAACGGGGTCCCCTTCCGCCAGCCGACTGCGGGTCCGCGAGCCTGTTCGACACGGCGTACGTACATCCGGTCCTTGATCGCAGCTCACTCCTGTGGGATTGGGATAACTTTGTCACAAAAAAAGCTTGCTGGGTTTTGTCTGGCACGCCAGGAGGTCTTGACCAGTGGGTGGGCGAGATCAAGCCTGAATGGAACCACACGAAGCATGGTACCGTGTCATCTCGCGGTGTCATCTGCGGTCTACTGACGTCGGTACCTTAGTCTTCGCAAACAAGTCGAACAAAGCGATGCCGTACATCAACGTGCCGTACAAGCCAGTGAGCGTCGATCAGCAAAAGTCTCGGCCAGACAGGAAGCTCCGATTGCCGAATGTTGACACAAGAGGCCGGCACATTGAGCTTGCGCCATGGCCGGAGAGTATCGATAAAAACAGGCTGGTGAAGTTCCGAAAGACTGACCGTCCGGAGTCAGCGAGGATGGAAAAGATACCATGCAAGCCCGATCTGGTCATATTTTGCACCGGCTACGTTCAAACGTTTCCGTTCCTTGCCCCAGGTGATGGATATCCTACACCCCAAGAGGCAGATGTGAGGATGATATGGAGGTCTGATCAGCCGGATGTCGGCTTCTTTGGCTTTATAAGACCGAATTTTGGCAAGTTCCTTGAAAACCTCTCGGACGGTGTGCGTGGTGCTGACGTGGTGTCGATATAGGTGCGATCCCACCGCTCTCAGAAATGCAGGCTCAACTCTGGGTGTTGAATTTGCTACATCGAGTACCAAAGCCGATTGCCGAGGACGACACGTACAAACTTCGCATGGTCTCCGAGAGGGGAATCCGCCACGGAGTGGACCACGAAACCTACGCGTACCAGCTTGCTCTGGACATAGGCTCAGCTCCGTCAGTAGCCCAGGTGATAAATTTCGGGCCTACTGTATTTGGAACGTGGGCGCTTGGCGTGAATTTTAACACAAAATTCCGTCTAGTTGGTCCTTGGAGAGATGCTGCGGCGGCCGAGATCATGCAGACTGAGCTTTGGAATGTCATTAAAAGACGGCAGAATTGGTTCAGTGAGTATTTTCCTCCCTCTGTAGTTCAGACTGGTTCATGACTGACACTCCGCCTCCAGTTTGGACGTTCTTCTCGATACTGCCGATGTGTATCTTCGGTTCCCTGAGTCTGGCATGCTTGATCGTCTTTGGGGCCAGAGATTTGCTCTCCTGCCTTGATCCCAGAGCTGCGTATCTGCTGGTCGCGCAACTTAGAGATGCAGTACACCCGTATGGCAAGACACAGAACAGAAAGTCTAGAGTCGACAAGGCAGGGTAGAGAAGTCGGAGAGAGGCTGAGGCGAAGAAGGCGTGCTAGACGTGTCGTGATGAAGTTGAATTATACCGTGTTCGTAGCGCATGGGTTACGTTCATCGATGGTCCATCGCTACCGTACCGCCCGGATAGGTATCAATATTGCTAGGTGATCATGATGCGGGCGTATTGAGGTGGGATACATGTTAGAGATTGCGTGATATCTTCAGAGGTCGTTTGCTTCACAAAACCTTGATCAAACCCAATGTATCTTGACCCTCTGATCCATGCTAGAGCTATGTTAAGGATAGGTAATGGCAGATACGGGTGAGCGCCTGCTTCTATCTGAACTTAGGCAATGCACAACAGCGCAGCATCACGTACACTTGTCTGAGCGTGTCGTGAGTCAAAAGAGCTCGTACAGCCCATCCCCAATGTTTTAGAGGTAGAGGACATCGACTCTGGATGATCGAAGCCAGCACAATTCACAAAAACCGTGATGATCATCGACAGTGGCTTCGATGCAGAACGGCATTCGTGTCGCAGCGCTTGACGGCAGCCGCTACCAGAACAAACTAGCCCCCACTTTGACATCATCACCCAGCCTCGCCCCCAGCTGCCTGGCACCACCACACCATCACACTATCTCCAGCAAACCCTCGCTTTCGTCTAACATTGCCGAAAGGAGGCAATTAGTGACCTTTTCTTCACCCTTACAAAATCACGAAGCACGCCTCGGAAGCAGCCGTTCCCAGGGTGGACGACAGTCATGTCCGGGTGAATCATGCGCTTCCGCCTATACCTTGTCCCTCTTCTCACATATCATCATCGTCATTTCTCCTCGCATTCACCCCTCACACTGGCTCAAAGCTTGGCAAGAACATCAGGCTAGCCGTTCCATCAATCAATGCGCAAGCTCACCGGCTTCAGCTGCACGGCTCCTCCCAAGGGCATGGACCCGTAAGCACTAGAAGGAGTGTAGAAGACCCATCGAAGACAGCAAGTAGCGGACGAGTGGGGCGCGCACGCGATGATTCGCGCCAGGGCAATTTGGATAAATGAAACCCACGTTGTGCTCCCCAGTGAGCCAGCGAGCATAGGCGCGCTGAAGCCTCCCGAACTTGCTATTGGGTTCAGTATGCAGCCAAACGCGCAATTTCTTAACAAAGCTAGCTAGGCTGCATGGTCGCCCACCGACGATTTGGAGCCGGACTCGGGTAGCCCTGAGAGCGTAAGGCACACTCACAATCGTAGTCTACACTTTTGTCGCCAAATCTAACACGAGCTTCTGCTTGTGAAACGCTGGCCTTTCACGATCGGATCGTGCCTAGCGCTGAGGGCTTGCTTGTAAGCTTCCATGTGGTCGCATCAGATCGAACGAGCGGTCTACTGCAGAACTTGCGTGCTGACAGCATTAGTTAGGCCGCACGTGCAAAGGTGGCCGTGTAGGGTGCAGTTTCTGGTTGTGCTGTGCCACAGTGTGTTGAAGAAGATGCGGCTAAAGGTGAATAGCTCAACAATATTACAGTCATTAATCAATTTGTAGGATGCCCTCGAACTATTGGACTTATGTCGCTTATGTAGGCTCTGGCAGCTTTCGGAACCATGCCCTGGTCCTGGCTTCGATGCAAGACCATGGCCCGTCGCTTCCCTGTTGCAGCCGTCATATTGCTTATTGCTGATCGCCTCGCCAGTGGCCTACCATCCACTCCACTGGGCCATAAGTATGTTTCCGTCTCTCTTACGTGGTGAACGTCACGAGAGCATCGTGTCAACGTTTTTGGCTCCACTGGCGAAATCGTATCATGTTAAGCCTACCAGCCGGCTATCCGGATTAGGAGCCGACAGATCTTACCAAGCCGACAGCCACTGCCGTATCAGTTTTCGTTTGCCCTCCCGTCGTTTTGCTATTGGTTGCGGACATATTCGGTATACGAAAACGGCGACCACGCGTGGCTAGCCACGCTTCGCCAAGCAACGTCGGCGCGACTATCCGCGACAAGCTCAAGATGTGTAGTAGTAAGAGCTGGCTTGCTGGCAGATATGCGAGGCTTCACTGTGCTGGCAATCAAGATCGGCGACTTTGCGCACAAGGATACTGCATTTTTCCTAGTGATGCTTTGACTTGAATCCTGCTTCCCAGGGCACATACTCATTCTTCTAGTCATGAAGCTCTCGCTTTATCACCTCCTTTCCTCGAATAGATCCGTAGACGGACCCGCGGAAAGCGTAGACGATCTTTCCGTCGAAAGCTCGGCCAAGCTGCGCCCTCACGAAGCCAATCGGTCCGTGGGGGCAGTATGTGAACCATGGCAGCACGTAGGGCGAGACAAAGTGCAGTCAGCTTACAACGCTGCAGGATTATACTATCACAGAACCGGCTTACCACGCGAATATGATGAGGTGAACTGAGACATCTTGGCACCCTCTTCAAGCCATACGTTGCACCGATTACCTAACAGGCGGATGTCACGGGATCTGCTGAGCGTCGCGCCCAACATCTACTACGACGAATGCGTGATCTTTCATGGTCTCCGCTTCAGGATATTATTGGAACGTGCGTTCAACTCGAGCCTACTACTACTAGAATCGAGCGAGTTGGTACGGTGCTTTGACTCCAGGAAGTTGAAACGTCCACGGGTCTACAGTGCACATCACCTGACACTTCCACCGAGAGATGGATCTTGTCATGAAAGGCGACAGGATTCTTGCTCCCGAATCTGAGAAGCCTACTTGGGAAAACGTGATGCTAAAACTTCGCCTTCCATGTCGCTCGCTCTCCGAGCACAGTGTGGAACTCGTTGCGCTCAAGTGTACCTCAAAATAGCACGAGGATTCCAGCTTCTCATCGTTCAAGCCTGATGGAACACATCTGGACGCACCATCACAAGATTTTCTTCGCGATGTTGTTTGTGGTCAAATGTGTTGGCCCTGGCCCCAAGGATCACGGCCAACACAGCAGGCAGTGCCGGATCTCCACACAACGCTCGACGGGGTCCACGGCTAGACCTACCATCAGCTCACAGTCGCATATTCTACTTCTGAATTACATAGAGTCGTTTCAAGGCGTGTGAGCGCTGCCCGTGTTTCGAGCCACAGCGAGGCTGCGAAAAGTTCCATGAGAAGGTTTCACGCTTCGAGCGGAGACCGAAGATGAGCATCGAATACGTTGCTATACAGTATTGCCTCTCAGCTGGAAACATTTGTTTCACGATGCGCAATATCGTGATGGCGTGTAGTGTCACTGTGGTGCTGTTTCTACTTCTCGCTTGTAAGTGTCACGATCGAGGCGTCCAGCCTCGACTTGATCCCCGAAGCCACGGGGCATTGCGCAATTAGCGGGCGCTAAGAAAGAAACCCTTCGTCGAAATTTGGCCGTTGACATGTATGTGTGTTGTACGATGTCTTTTTGGAAATTGTTGACACCATTTCGATGGCATCGTAGATTAAAGGCAGGCAGTGCAGCGGGAATGTGCAGCAGGCTGGCGCTTCGAGTAAAACATAACCATACGCAACCAAAGACGCTGTTGCAACTACGCTGCCCGAACTAAGACTCTGGTTGGGTAGTAGAACTTGAACTCTGCATCGTGAAGTATGGGAAGGCAGTGCACATGAACTGCTCTACAGCCATACATGGCGTACGACTGGCGCTTAATCGAGGCTCACTCCCAACTTATATTGCCATCACATGCGATGAGAGGTTGTTACATTTGTGTCAATAGACAACTTGGTCGGATGACATGGCACAGCGGGTCCACACTCCAAAAGCCAGCTCTTTGTAGCGAAAAAACCTCAGTAGAAAAAATTCAAACTATGCCCAAGCATGTGGACGTGACTTCACTCGTAACCATTATCAAGTGCAACCCTCGCAAATGTGCTCTTGACAGGCAAATACCTCGTCCTACATTGGCGGAATCCCACATCACTCAAAGCCGCCCGCAGACTAGCTAACTAGTCATGCAACAATCGAACGACTAAACGGATCTACATACAACTAAACCCACACACCGGACGAGCGGTGGCACGGCACATACTTCGCCGCAGTATACCGATCACGCAGCCTAAATTTCAAATCGTAGACCACGCAGCTGGTATCTTCAATACTCTTGCCGCGCGGTTGAAGCCACCCACTCAAGCCCTCCCAAAAGCGGCTATTGGTGCAGAAACCCATACGAACGCTATTGAAAATTTAGATTTGTGCTTCGTTTGATTGCGGCGTCGAAGCTGTCACGTTGCGGCACAGTTGAACACGCACGACGGAACAAGCCGCAAGACACACGCAAAGCCCGACTAAACCGGTGAAAGAAGAATTGAAGTTGCGCAATCGTGTAATTCATTGTAGTTTTTAGCTATTACGTGAGCGTGAGCAGCGTGAGCCGGGGCGTCGAATCTATTTATCTGTACAGTGTTGAGTACTGGGTATCAAACGAAGGGAAAGCGCCGCAATGGGCCAAATAGGTAGGTAGTCTAGAGTGCAAGCAAGCGGTGGGTAAATCTTTCCCTCGCCGCGCCGTGCCGTTGCGCCATTGCTCCATGAAGATCAAAAGGGAAGAAAGACACCGCTATTGGATGTACGGCAAGAAAGACGGGTGCGGCGCTTCGATGGGGCTCATGGTGTAAGGTGCGAAGCCGTGCTGGAGATGGTCGAAGTGCGCATAGGGTGTTGGGGCTGGGTCGATATCGGCCCATTTGCGTGCGCACTGACGGGATGTCCATTTCTCTTGGGCGCCAAACTCGAGCATCTGGGTTCGGTCAGTATGTTGGTTGAGGGAGGGTTGGGTTGAGTGCTTGACTGACCTTTTGCGAGATAATGTCGAACTTGTTTTGCACCCAGTACTCGTGTGCCATGCGTAGTGCCCTGACGTCCGTCTCGGTCCAGACCCGCATGCGCTCGCGGAGACGCTTGAGACGCATTTGTAGAGCTGGGATCTGGTACGACTTGCCGAGATCGGTTTGGAATCGTGCGGCGATGTCTTTCCAGGGCATGCACTCTTCTTCTTTGAGTTGCAGCAGGAGCTTGTCCTCCTCGCTGAGCTCGAATTGCGCTGAGTTGTTGGACTCTGATCGCTTCCTTCGCTTCATGTCTTCACTCTGATCTTGATCCTCGGAGCGTCCACGCTTCACTCCTGTTGACCGTGGTGGGTCATTGGGCTGAGGTGCGATAGAAGTGTACAGACGTCGAGGTTGAGGTGAGCTCAGGTGATGGTGAGAAGGTATTTCCATTAATGGTTCACTCATGCGCGGGCTGCGAGACAAGTGGTGGTAGTTGGGGTAGTACTGGTCGTGGTGCAAGCTGCTGTTCTGGATGCCGAGTGGGTTCACTGTCCAGGAGTCTACTGGGCCGGAATGCATGCTGCTCGAGCTGCTGGTTGGGCGTTCATCTATCAGGTGGGAGTTTGGCCTCCAGCGTGCTGATGGCTGTTGTGCTTGAGGTTCCACGGACGGCCGTGTTGATTCTGGCTCCCGGGCATGGGTGGAGATTGGCGACATGGTGGCTAATGAAGTGTCGATACGCGCTGTTTGTTTTGCCATGTAGGAGTATGAAGAAATGGGTGGTGAGAGAGCAACAGAAGACGTATGTGGAGGCAGATATTGGCCATATGCGGCGTAGCCACTCTGGTCATCCGTCATCAGCAAGGGCTCTTAGCGAGACTGCGAAGTACGTACCTGGTGAGAGTCTGGGGCCGAAACCGAGGGGCCATACCAGCTGGACGACGGTAGATGATTCAACTCTTGCGATGATAATGGGCTGTCCGACATGCTGGACATGTAGGACTGGAGTGACTGAGGAGACATGGGTGACGGCGAGGAGGAGGCGGGGTACTCGTGTGGGTTGTAAGTGCACGGCCACGAGTCCGACTTGCTTTGGAGGAGATGTGGTGGGGGACCAGCGCAGTCGAGTGCCAGAGTCATGATAGCTTGCTCGGGTGAATGGGGTAGGTAACCTTCAAGTAGGTGCCTCTGGTGCAAGTATAGCCAATGTCGAAAGGAGCAGGGTGGGAGCAGGAAGAGAAGTGTGGTGCACGGTGGCCGTGAAGCTTGAGCGTATCTGGCAGTCGAGTCTGGTGAGCCGCTGTGCTGGCGAGGTCGTATTTATCAAAGATACTCGATGGAGCGCAGGTCATCCTAGTGCTTCGACTGTATCCTGCCCCCGGCTTGCGGGAGGTTTGATGGATTTCGACTGCGCACTGACCGTCAGGCCTACTGCACCTTAGCGCCCATCCTTCACCCTCTCTGGATGGCTCGGCGAGCAAATCGTTGCGCTAGAGCCGCGCTTTGGCTGGCCATCCCGGTCCATCAACGCCTGCGCCCCTGCCTATTTGCTGACCAGGAACGGCCTGCCGGGACCGTGCTCTTCTGCAACGGTGAAGATCGCGGCCAAACGCCATCGACCAGCCTCGCCTTGCCGGCGTCGGTATTCAAATGTTTCGAAACGTGGAATCCGATGCGTAGATAGTTCCGCTTGGAAGTTGGTATCTAGATGCAGAGTATTCGGCAGTTTCGAGATGAGCTCCAGGAGTTGTGCCCTGACGCAGCCTGAGGCCCGCGAGCCTCGCTGTCGGACTCTTCCAGCAGGTTAATGTCTCTCCTCCTGCAGCGTGATATCGATGAACCTGTCTGTGCTGGCGGCGCCAGTGGATCCCGCAGTTGGGTTGAGCATCCTTCGCGCAGCACAGCGAATTTCGTGGGCCGTGTCCTCTCATTCGGCGAATAATGCAAATGCGCCGCAATAGTGCAGGATTAGGTGCAGAGCAGAGTGAAACAATGCGAGCAAAGGCGCTTAATTGCATGAAAGAAGCAGTGATGGTTGATCGCTAATTCCTTGGTAGGGTGAAAATATGCCGCTAATTGATCGCGAAGAGCAGCCACCAAGGCAGACCTTCCCTGGAGATCTTCGCATCTGTGCCACACACAAGCACATGCTGCACTCACACCACCATTTCTAATGTGTGCGTGTGTGTGTGAGTGTGTGTGTGTGTTTGTAGCACTGTCGTCTTTCAAGATCGTATACCAGCCGCCCTGACATAAGTCATCTCTCAGTCTGTGTCCATCGCACCGCCTGCCACCTATGGCCCTCATCACGGTTAAACCGCACCGTCCCTGGCAAGGCTTCCTCAGCCTTGCGCAAGCGAATTGAGCAGCTTCGCTCTATTCTTGGATCAGCGGCTCTTCTGCCCCACGATCATCTTCTGACTACTTCATGGCCCGCTGGCCTCAAGTACTGACTACCGCGCCACGAGGGTTGACGCCCCAATGATCGGGTCTTGCTGCGTCTCCGAGCGCATGGAAAGGGGCAGTATCGCGGTCGCAGCGAAGCTACGATGGCCTGGGGACTGGTGGCCTGAGGCTACAGTCGGACTGCGAAGACGGTAGCGTGATGTCACTAGGGACTAGCTGCGCTGGTGGTCGACACTGCCTGCGTCACCTCGTGAGCTCGTATAGATCTTCGCACTGTTTCTCCGTCGAGCTTGAGGTGTTTGGAAGAGAGTTGGTTTCTCTGCATCAAGCTCTGCCGAAACCGTGCCTTCGTCCCCGGGAAAATTTGTACCTCGATAATTCTCCGTGCTCCATCCCCCAAGATGATTTGATCAATTGATACAACTGTTACTTAAAATCCAAGAGCGAATCCCAAACTTGGATACTTGTGGTTTAGCTATACCGGCGTCCCTAGTGCTTCGTGCCACTAGTTGAATCATCCATCCGGATGCGTCAAAGAATTCTCCTGGGCTGTAGATCCATCATGCGAATTGATTCAATAGCAAAGGAGGAGATGGAGTTCTACTGCGTGCACTGAAGGTGTGCCAGAAACGGCGCTAGCGTCACCCGCGTCAGGGTCCCGGAGCCGACAATCGACAGCTGGAGCTTGCGAAGCACGTCGACCTGGCAGACATCACCACCAACTGCACGCCACCAGAGCCTCCCACCTTCACCGTCACCACGAAGCTGCACCCAGAGAACTCGATCATCGACGTCCCGAAGCCACCCGGAATCCTCGCGCGCCGTCCCGGTAGCGCGTGCTGTTGTTGAGGCTCGGAGGTCCGCGCAACAGGCAACAGGCGACAGGCCGCGTGCTGTGTCGCCATCCCTTGCCGCAACAATGGTCGTCATGAATGTCTTCCGTGTGCTGGCCGATATATCGCACACGGCCTCGAAGATCATTCTGATATGGGCCATTCACCGCAATAGTAGCGCTGAGGGTAGGTTATGTCACGCATGCCTGCCTGGCATTGTAGCTAATACACGACAATAGGCGTCTCTCTCATCACACAAGCGCTATATGCCCTCGTCTTTGGCACACGATATCTGGACATATTCACGTCATCAGCGACAGCAGATGGGCTGCATGTGTGGAACTTCACATTAAAGATCTTCTACACCCTGTCCTCATTATACATCATCTTCTTGATGACAAGTGTGTATGCACGCACTCGAGAAAGGGAAAAGGCATGGAAGTTCGGCCTGTACTGCCTCGCGGGTGCCATCTGCATCACGCCGTTCTGGTACCTCATTTTCAAGAAATGGGTCATCAGGAATAACGCGTTCATGGGTGTACGTATTTGCCTCCATTCTCAACGTACACCACTCACCGATGTTGTAGCTTTTATGGACGTTTTCTCAGATCCTTGAATGCGTCTGCGTTATTCCGCAACTACTCCTGCTTCGCCAGACCACCGTACCCACCGTGATAGACTCCTTCTATCTCGTCACACTTGGTGGCTACCGCTTCTTATATGTCTTGAACTGGATCACCCGCGGTGCTCAAGAAGACGACTATGCCGATCCTACAAGCTGGGTATGGGGCTCAATACAGACAGCGCTCATGCTCGACTTTGCGTGGGTGTACTACACTCGGCAGCGCGTCAAGCTTCGGCATGGTGGCGTCGTTGACTCAGAAGACTTGGGACGTGGATGGCTTGTCAGCCGTTTTGCTGGTCGTAAGAGCGTGGACTTCGATTACGATGAGGAAGCTGCTCCACGGAATGAAGATACCGTTCCACCGAACAGATGGGGCCGGCGTGGTATCTCGGTATCCGCAGATGAAGGTGTGGAAGGCGCACCAAAGCGAAAAGGACCTTCGAGCGGAAGTGCAGACCCTGAAAGTCAACCTCTGGCTGATCCAGCAGCTTTTGAGGACGAGAGTGATGACGATGCGCCTCCTCCAGCAGCTCTTGCTACATCGGCCGCCGACAGTGGCGTAAGGCGAGACGAGTGGGATGATGACATGGACGAAGATGCAAAGCCACACGAGGGTTCATCTAAATGAGCCCCAGATGACTGAATTTTGCTTGATAACTTAGCGATCGTTTACAGCATTTGGAGCATGGGCATCTACACTTGCAGCCCAAATGTCTCACTCTCACACAATCACATGTGCATTATATCTGGTGATCACTCAGTCTCGTTTGGTCCGTTAGCTCGACCGATGGAACTACTTGCCGAAACGTCTAGCTTTCCGCACTCGCTCGCTTTCAATCGAGTTTCTGACCCCAAAAGCTGAGCTACTGACTGTACTCGGGCCAAGGTGCCCAGATCGGAAACCCCTCGACTAGCACTGTCTCAGTATGACACGAAACCATACACGGCCCAAGTACCTCAGGTGCTCGAAACATGTGTACCAACAGATCACGTGCGATTTCGAAACGCATGTTTGCACTCGCCAGGCAAAAGTCCCGATACTCGCTTTCTACCCATCCCATTGGTACATAGCAGACCTCGTGTATGTACCAGGATAGCTGCGTGGCAGACCTGTAACATGAGGCCAAGTAGATTTGCACGCGAGTGCTTACTGCAGGACGCCCTGGCCCGCTGACTGCATACGAGCTGTCTTCTAGAAGGTCGCGGGTGGGGATGCAGATGCTGCATGCCGCGGGAACGACGAGGGAGAGGAATGATGTGATCTTGCAGGTGCTGTGATAGTGGCTTGCTTTTTGTGTCTCATTGTGGTTGAGGATGTTGACGGTGAGGGCATGTGGGTCGAACACGCACAGCGGGCCGTCACTCCCACTCCCACGCCTCCACTCCCGCGCGATCAACGGCTCTGATCCATTCGTCGTAATTGTGCCTGCACGTTTACGCTTGCCCGAACAATGGGCCAGCAAAGCTCTGTCGCTCTCTGTCTGACTGCGTTCTGCAATGCACAAGACAGGCTGCTGAAACGGCCTATGCACTTCTCTTCCTTCTAGAAGCGCACTAGAAGACGCACCGTCGCGCAAGGTGGTGACTTGTTCGGTGCGAGTTTGGCGAGCAATCCACTCAGCGTGAGAATTCGGTGACCGAGTATCACAGGCCGGATGTGGTAGCTGGGCACGACCCCTAATTTATGTCGATTAAGTCAGTTAATTTGCGACTTTTGCTGATTGGAGGAGGGGTTCCTTGAATGAGGACCCGACTGATTAGATACGGCGCCTTGATCATCAAGCCTCGTGTGTGCCCCACACCTGTCCACCATCGCGCTGGAATGCGCGACCCGAACTTTGGATGATGCAAGTAATCTATGAGAGAGGGTTGCCGTAGACCAGGTCTGGCATCATTGGCGCGCTTTGGGAACGGCATCGTGGGCATGTCCGTGTGAGGCTTTCTCAGCTTGATTAAATGCAGCTTGATTACGCGCGGTGCTGATGATGTATTGCGCGACGCTGGACTGGTGATAATTATAGAGGGATGTTCGGCGAGGTGAAGAGTGGACCTGAGTTCGTCGAGTGGTGTAAAGGTCTGGCTACTGTTGTTCGGCGAGGTAGGCGCGATCGAATACCGCCGCTCGCACTCGCTTCAAATGTTGACGGTGGTGGTAATATTGATCACAGTGCTCAGTCTTTGGGTCAACAGCATTACGACATATTGTCTCCTTGTTCCTGTATTCAATAGCTTCGATGCAAGTAGTGCAGGTCACCTCAACGCATTCAAGGAGTTGTGGAATACGAGATCGAATCTCAAAAGCATCTTGCATATTCTCAACAATCGACGGTTCTTGTGGCAATCCATCAACGAACGCTGACTCTGATTCTGATTGTTGATCTTCCGACTCCCGAAACAACACATTGTACAATGGGTGCCGCTGAAAATACAATCACTTTTCTCACCAAAACCCCTCGTTACGTCAGGAAGCTATTGAGCCAATCAGCAAGCGTGGATCCACCTCGCAGCCAATAAGAGAAGGTAGAGCCAGGTTAGCTACAGGTGTTTTTTTTTTCAGCCGCACCCCTTGTAGTGATGAGGAAAGCAACAATTTGTTCAAATACTCAACTTGGGAGAAACGGTGGGCTAGATTTGCACATGTAGCAGATTAACGCTACACGTATGCAAGTTCAATTCGCCTCCTCAATCCTCACGCTAGCACACTGGCGACATTTCGTACTCCGAATCATAAGTTACAACTATTGGAGGTAGAGATCGTCAACTCGAATGAAAAGGCACGCGACGCCACTTTGCACTGCTTCGTCACTGCTTGCGGATTTGACGACTAGCGTGGGGAATATATCCGTTAACTCCTACCGGTGATCGACACCATCGTACGAGTATTGTCCGATCCTCAGACCATCACCAATTGCAAGTCATTTGCATCAGCCGTAGTCCAAGCGATTGTGAAAAGTGTAGTATGCGAGCAGCACTCACAAGACTTTCCGCTATTCGGTCTCTTCTCAATCAGCCTCGATACCTCCATACGTCATCTCGCATCATGGCTTCCCTCTCCATCAACTCAAGATACCGCATGAACTCCGGACACGAGATACCAGTCCTCGGATACGGCGTTTATCAGACACCAGCAGACGTAACGGCCGAAGTCGTGCAGCATGCGCTCAAAGTGGGTTACCGACATGTCGATTCGGCAGTGGCATACCGCAACGAGCAACCATCCGCCGAGGGCATGAAGAAGTCCGGCCTTCCGCGCAACGAGCTGTTCTTCACTACTAAGATCCCACCGAAAGACATGAGCTACGAGACTGCCAAGGAACACATTGAAAATTCGCTCAAGATCACGGGCTACGATTACGTCGACCTGTACCTCCTCCACAGTCCGTATGGCGGCAAGGAGAACCGCATTGGCGCGTGGAAAGCTTTAGTCGAGGGCGTGCAAGCCGGCAAGATTCGCTCAATTGGTGTTTCGAACTATGGCGTGCATCACCTCGACGAGCTGGAGAAGTGGATCAAACAGACGGAAGAGAGGGAGGGTAAGGGCATAGGCGGCGTCCTCAGCGTCAATCAGGTCGAGCTGCATCCTTGGCTTGCAAGGCCCGATATTGTCGAGTGGTGCAAGAAGAGGGGCGTTCTGCTTGAAGCGTATTGCCCGATTGTGAGGGCGCAGAAGAATGACGATCCGCTATTGCAACCGTTGGCGAAGAAGTACAACAAAACACCGACACAAATACTCATGAGGTGGAGCTTGGAGATGGTAAGGCTGTCGACCCAGCCTTTTACCTAGCGATCGCTAATAACGGACAGGGTTTTGTTCCGCTACCAAAGTCAGTCACGCCAGCGCGCATTGAGGAGAATGCGAACGTGTATGATTTCGAATTGACGAGCGAGGAGATGAAGAGCTTGGACACGAAGCTGTACGAGCCGGTTGCGTGGGATCCAACCAAGAGCGATGACTGATTATCGCTTGCGCTCAATATCAGCCATCATTGACGGGTGATTCGCCAACAACATCGTTGAAATATACAGGTCAATTACCACGTTTGTTAGGGATCATTCTATGAATTGAATGATGATCCGAGCACACGCAGAATGCAAGATAACTTTTCAAATCTTCCACGAATTGAGGATGTAGCACGCAGAATGTTAGCATTTTGCAAACCTGATCTCACCATATTCAAAAAGGAACGATCAGCTGACAAACGTACGATTATACGTGGCCGATGAAATTATTGACGTCTTGAGTCATTTGAGGTTGAAGGATGCGGCACGGTGTATCGCTTAATGTGGGCCTCGATCAGGCAGCCACAAAGATACCTTGAACAGGACACCTCCCTTCTCCCGTTGACTCACAAAACAGCGCATCGACAACTTTGAAAATTAAGCTTGACTGGAGTAGCGACACATTCAGCATTATCCGTCAAACATGCGAGTTCAAACGGCCCTATCCATCGGATTGATTCTCTCGCCAGTCGCGCTAGCTCGACCATGGACACCAAGCGATGGGTGTCCGACCACTATCAAGACCGTCATCTCATCGGATCCTTGCTATACACTCGATTCGTACGGGTGCAAGAAGGGGCCGCAATTCACGGGCATGGACGTGCTTCACACCGCCCTCTTGAGTTGCCCTAACATCACCGACTTGGACCTGCGCGTCACGGGCCTGGGCTGCAGCGAGTGGCCCAATCGATGGAACTTCCCATTCCATCCCGCAGGCGGAGACAAGTATCCTCCCTTAAAGAGCCTGCGACTTGAGGGGTATCATTTCGGCATACCAGGTCAGAGTGCAGAATCAGGGTGGGATCGGGAAGCTTGGGTGTTCCCCAAGCCGTATTACTGGACTACCAAATTCTCCGACGATCTGTTTTGGTGGTTCCCAGATGGAAGCTGGTGCGGTCAGGTGGCGACGTGGGTCTGGAAAGGCCATTGGAGAACGTGGATGCAGTGGAGGCAACAACCCCTGGAGCAGAAGGAGAAGAGCAACTTTGGGCTATGGCTGGATGCGATGGATTGGTCTAATATTGAGGACCTCACTATAATCGGGAGAAGAGAGATTACCGACGAGATGATCGAGAAGCTGCCTAGCAGGCTGGCTAGTTTGACGAAGCTGGAGACGACCAATGCTTATTTCATCAACGCGCTTGAGAAAAACACTCTTACGCATCTCAAGTGGATCGGCACTTCCAGAAACTGTACTCTTCCATCGATTTTGGAGCATCAAGGGAGCTCGCTACAAGATCTCGAATTTAGGTGCGAAGAACTATCGTGCCGGAACTTTGGACGCGCTTCCGACATAACTGTCTTGTCGAACATGACGCGCAACCTCACCCATCTCACGATCAACGTTCCACGCAACGGTACCTGGCCATTTGAGTCGCTTCAGGCTATCGCTTCCCTCCCGCATCTCGAAAGGGCCGACCTGTACATGAACATACAATCGGACTGTGTGAAGCAGCGACCGAGCATAACCTACAACACTTACGAAGCATGGGAACAAAAGCATGGCGCTGACTACTGCAGAGGTGAAGACCAGTTTCAAAGGCCATTTGTTGACCAGGTAGGCGCGAATGAGCTTTTCGCGTATATGAAAGAGAGTAACCCGAGTGGTCGATTGACGAATGTGACCTTCTGGGTCGGAGACTGGAGTAGGTCGTGGGATGGGCCTCTATATCAGCCGCCGTGGGCAGAAGGGAGAAGTGCGAAAGCCGTATGTGGTACTGAAGGCAAGACGAATGGTGATGAGTGGTGTGTTGTGGAGGGCGGCCACCGATACTGGAGAATGCGACATAGTTACTACGACGGGTGGGGTGATGATGAGTTGGATGATGGGCTGGGTGAAGAGTGGGCTGACGAGGATTTGGACTATCCATCTGCAGTAGCTGAAACTGCAGCCATGGATGAGAAATGAAGAGATCATCTGTGAGCTTGAAGATGTATGCAAGAAGTCGTAATTCAAAACGCCACAAATGCTACATGATGTACATGAACTCCGTATGATGCTTGACTTTAATATGCGCACGCGCCAGTCTTGACGGTGTAGCTCTCCGTCCTATTACCAGAGCTGAAGACCGCACCAGAACCAAGACCGCGCTTCGCAAAGCCTTTCCAGATCTCACACGCGTTGTCGCCGCCAGTCAATGCCTTGTCCGCATCGAGGATCGCGTCTCTTGCGGACACGAAGTTGGGGTTACAGGGCTGAAGCGCCATGGCGTCGAGAACAAGCTTCATAGCCAAGTACTTGCCATCGGTGGGAACGCCGTTCGCATCGAAGTCTGGTGATCCAGCATCGTTCTTGCCGTGCTTGTCGATCAGGTTCCACAAGACTTCGTAGAGCATTGTTCCCCAAACGTTGCCAATAGGGTGTACACGGGGCAGGGCATCGACGGACTTGTAGGTCTGAGGGTTGGTGGTCAGACTAGTCGAGTACAGGTAGCTCCTGATTCCGGCGGCGTTTCCGTTCACCCACGCGCCCATAGAGTAATCGGTCTCGCGAGTGTCACCGGCCTTCAGCCGGATGGCCGTTGCGTACCAATCACCCCATCCTTCGCCCATGCCACCTGCTTCGAGGAGATTGAGACAGTTGGAGTTACTGGGCCCTCCAGTAAGGCGGTTGCTGAGTCCGTGCGTGTACTCGTGAATGATGACACCTGCTTCGAACGAACAGTCTCTCCATGGCTCCGTTCGGTTCCACATGTACATGCGCATACGTGCGGCCTGGCCATCAGGTGGTGTCGCGAAATTGGCGTTGTTGAACGCACTGCCGTCTTGGGCGTTGAGGAAGACGAAGTCGTTGCCGACACCGCCACCGCCGTTGTTGTTGATCTCAAAGTTGCCGGCTTGTTCGTCGAATCCGAGTTTGTGAAGCAAATCATGATAGACGTTGGACGTGTAGTACAGTTGAGTTACTGATGCGTTGGCATATGCATGGAAGTCGGTCTCGTTAAGAGAGTACGGGTAGTGGAATTTCAAGTCAGCCGAAACAGGTCGGGGCAAGTTGTAGTACTCGCTTGCAGACTTGTTCGCGGAGTTGTCCTGTGCGATACCGTTGTTTCCGCGTGTTGTCGGGTACTTGGTCGTACCATCGCTGTGCCAGCCAAACTCGCTTGCTTCTGAGTCAAAAGGATCGACGACGATGGTTCGCTCGCCTTCGGTAGGATCATTGATACCCCATGGACTAAGTTTTGTCAGTGTTGTGTAAAGTCTGCTTGAGTTGGGCGCACTCACTATACCTCGTAGCTGGCGTCAGCAGAGTAATCAACGACAGCGTGCACTTGGCTACCATCCTCAACATCAACATAGGTCAACAGCCAGTTGCTCAGCACATCAGTCTCGATCCTCCAAGTCAGAGCAAGCTTGCCATTCGAAATGACGTAAACTAAACGAGCCTCTGGTTCCGACACAGCGCCAGTAGTCTGCTTAATGGCGTAGGTGTCAGCAGCCTCCTTAGGCTCCGCGGTAGCAGAGGCCGCAGAGACAGGCAGGTCAAGGATGTTGATAGCTGACTTGAGCGCAGCAACTGCGTCCATAGTGTCACGCTTGCTCTTCGATGGCTTTGCGGGAATGTCACCAGAAAAGAAGGAGTTTCCGAAACTGAAGATCGTGCCATCGCGGCCAACCTGGAAGCTGTCAGCACTCGTAGCCTAAGAGTAATCGCCGAAGCTGAGATACATACATTAACATTGAAGTCGCCGTTATCGATATCATAGCCGTTCGCAGTCTGCTTGAAGAAGAAATGCGACACGCCATTATTGCCTGTGTAGTTCTCCACCAAGCGGAAGTTGGCGCCTGGAGCAGTCTTCTTCACAAGTTCTGTGGCAGCATCTTCGGCAGTAGCACGACGCGTGAGCGCTGTAATCGAGGCATCGGAGCCAACAGCTGCGGCATTCGTATACGATACCGGCACCTTCATGCGGAAAGAATCGAGGTCGACACCACGCTTGCTGAGTCCGCGTGGGCTGTGGTATGGATGGCCTTGGGTGCTCTTGATGGTGGCCAGAGACGCCAAAGTGGCATAGAGAAACGAACGCATGTTGTTGAAGAGAATCGAGAGTAGAGAGAGACGACAACGACCTGAGGTACCATAAGCTCCTACCTACCATCACCTTATACTTATACGAGCATATCTCCTGGCTCTAGTCTTGTGGACCCGAGCCATCGGCCGCGCTCCGTGGCAAATCTAAGCTTCTCCCGACACAAGAAGAAGGTGAACAGTTGTGTACGTGCAGGTGTCATTCATGCGGTGGATCAGCCTTGACGACCTACCTTTTCTGGCCTCGACTCTGTTCATAGGCTCTCACGAGGTAGGGGCTAAATTGTCCCGGGAGGCTTGGCTGATCGGCGGAACAGGCAATCACAGCCCTTACCCTGACTCTTGGCACTATAGCGTGCAGAACGTATGCCGTTGAGATAGATCTTCACCTTCCCGAAGCAGTAAAACGACCTTCAAGATCAGATAGACGTATCCGGAGACCAGAATGCAGTAGATCAAGCACTGCTGCCACTTCATGGTTCAATTTATGGGCGGTTTTGACACGGCGCATGACAACCTCGTGTGATCGCTGCGTGAAGCTTAGAGTTGTGCGGAGTACCCGAGAATCAGCAGAAGCGCAGACAGCTACAACTGCAGGTACCCGCGGCTCCAACTTCTACGCATCGAGTGCTTTTTTCCAACGCGCGAATGACTGCGAGGAGTGGCGACATACCGCGAGCGTGTTTGCGCGCCCATTGGTGGCTGTCTGTAAGAGTAGGGGATGGGAGTGTAGCCACCTTCCTTTTTCATTCGCTAGTTGCCGCCATCGGCATTGAGACATCGTCGGTAGCTCGCTCGGAGGGCATCTGAATGCGATAGCAATCTTACAACATGAAGCAGCGGCGTCGTGAGGAATTGTGTTGGAGGTGGTGTTGATAGGCTTTGACGCGCTCGACGTGTTGGTTGGACCACGATCTATGAAGGGCTTTGCGCCAAGCCACAGGACCGCTAAGAAAGCCAGGCCGGGGGGCTTCCGCTACCACAACTTTGCCACGTTCAACACCACGCGCACCTGATATGGATGTTCAATCGCGCTTCAAGTACTTCCTTACTAGCTTACATATGGAATCCTCTCAATCGGCGGGCATCGATAGCATTTCAGGCGAATCCTAGGCGCACCCAGAGATCATGCCAGCCGGCTGTGCAATGAAGGCCTCACGTCCTGCAACTGTTCAAGTTTTTCGCCTTCTAGCGAGGCTCCAATACCGTTATAATACCCAAAGCATGGTGAATCTTCGGCATGAATCTTGAGGTCGGAGACGGCAGAGTCTCATCTTCCATTGAAAGGTAACAGCCAAGCTTGTTGGTCCCAGCAAAACGCGTAGAGCGCAGTCCAACATTGAGGCGCAGCGTCATTAAGTTACAGTTCGCTCGCGAACATTCTGACCCGACGCTTCATGAATTCAAGTGTACTGAGGCTTCAGCCCTAGATCAGGTTGGGTATAAAATCTTAGCGAATGCGATGACGTAGCGCGGCTCGAGACATCCCACAGGGCAGTGTCTACGAGCGCCCTACATTGCTGATCATACCACTACTTCACACGCCAAATCTGGAAGTCGACCGTACTAATTCGCCATGGCCCTCCCTCTTAGTCTCTTCCTCGGTGGATGCGTTGTCGCAATCCCCGTCGTGACCGGCATCGCACAAGGCGTCGAGCACCAGAAGAAGCAGAATGAAGAGGCAGCAAACGAGTCGCGCATGTGGAAGTTCAACTGCTTAGTCTCATGCGAGTCTGATGATGAAATCGCGCAAGAGGAGTTGAACAATGCCATTCTCGTCGTGCGCCACGACAAAATCTGGGTGGTGCCCCGCAACGCCGACAACAAGCCGGTCCCTCCAGTCAAATGCACCACTCCAGAGCTGCATGCCTTCGCCGGGTTTTACATACAATATCCCGATGAAAACAGGTTTCCGCCAGAAAGGGGACTTGTGAGCACTATCACCGAAGATCCGCCAATGTTGAACTGGATTTATTGCGATAAAGAAACGTATGAGTTGCGATATAACAATCGCACAGGGAGCATGGAGCATCATGTTGGCGTTTGGGATTGGAGTGAAGACGAGACACGACTTACTTTCGAAGGTTGGGAAGGCTTCGTCGCAATTGATGAGTGGGATGGCGAAGATGAGGACTTCACTACGCCTTGGGGCAAAGAAGGCCTGCGATGGGCAGTGTACTTCGACAAAGATGACAACGGCCTGAAAGGACGACATAAGGACCGCGACATGTTCGAGATTGCGCTGACCCGGCGGATTCAGAGTGCTGAAGAACAGCTAAAGCAGAATGAGGCCGCTGAGAAGAAAATGCAGGTCAAGAGTCGAGGTGGACTGAGTACGCAGTTTGATGCAACCAAGAAGGCGAGAAGCAAAGAGTGGGAAGAGAAGTACGGTGATGCGGCTAAGGAGAGACTGGAGAAGGAGAGACAAGAAGCGAGGGAGAGATTGGAGAAGCAGAGGAAAGAAGAGGAGGAGAAAGAAGGGACCATATGGAAGGGGAGTCGCGATGAGGGCCAGTGAGCGTGAGGAGATTGTTTGGAGTTCATGACGCACGGAGGAAAAGCCAAAATTGTTGACTGGAGCCCTACATCCGGCCGCTGGAATGGTGAACAGGCGGCCGGCTCTCAAGACCCGTCTGCCATGTTCCACACGCCATAAGCTATACTTCTCTCGCATTTGTCAGTTATGCAGTACGATGGTTCACGAGAGACATGTAGGAGCAAAGAAAGAGCTATGCCTTTAAGAATGACCCATCACCTCCATGTTTGGAGAGAGCGATTGTCTCACTCTACCTACAGACATCTGAAAACAACATGCAAACGGCAGTTACCTCATTTGGTCGGTAGTCTTGAGACATGTCTGCCCTTGCGACACGGCCCTCTTGAGCCCCAAGACATCATTAATGTCTTGGAAACACCTTCCATGACCATTGCGATGTCTTGGTGTACAAGACAACTGCCAGAACATCCACCAATACATAAAAGATGAGACCACCGACCTAAGATCAGCATCAGATCAATCATCGAGCAACATTCCGACTGGGAAAAGACCGATCGCGAATTCTTTTCCGCATTCCAGATACCTACCGTAAGCCTAGTAGCAATCCATATTGCTTCATCGCACTGCGATTCGCCAACCTACCTCCCCTCCGCCGGCATGCCACAACTTTGGAACCCTGTCCGCGTGCTCAATCTCTGTGCCGACCTCCGCTGCGTCCGCTGGGCTCACAGTCCGGGAAGGAAATGCCTCAACCCAATCCACAAGGACAACGTCGCTCATATGCATTCACTCCTAAAAGGCATGGCACGGCAACAGCCAAACCCCGAGTCAGTGTACCCAAGCCTTGTACATCTCGCGCAGCATAGTCTCTGCCGCCGCGATCACCAAGACCAGATACCCGGTATGGCGCAACAGTGGACGGTAGCTAATCGCGCAGCGTTCCCATCAGGTCCACCCACTGGCATCGCTTCATCAGCCCCGCCTACCCAAACCAACCCACAACCTCTACGCTCAGCTTCGTCCAGGGCCTCGCTTGCCTCAATTCCGCCATCGGTAGCACCGCGTATGCTCTTCCACGCACCCACGCGTCCTGTTCGATCTCGACCTGTACTCCGTACTCGCGTTCGCTCATTGCGGGCAAGCGCGTCAACTAGTTCACGGAACACTATTTTTCGAAACACGAACTCTGTCCTGGCTGCGTCCTCGCGTACTACTACATGCTATCGGCCTACCGAGCGGGCTGTTCATGTGCCTGCCAGACGAGGCACGAAGGTCCAATCCCACCTCGTGTTCACCGTGGTGATAAAACTGCCTGCTATGCTTTTTCTTATACTACAACTGCCACTGCAGATCATACTGATGCTACTGGTGGTGTGCGCACCGCTACGATCGTAAGGCCAAGTATCGACACGCTCGTGCGCTCTACCAAAACTCAGCCAGCGCATACCAGTATGCGGTGCGAAGACCTCCGAGCTGCGTATTTTCTTTGTCTGTCATGGTCATTTAGATTCCTGTGTTCATGCGATTGGTCTGGAGTTTGAGTGAATGCCCGAATGTTCTGCACGATATTGCGCTCACTCAGGAGTCAATATCTCATGTAATAGACTGTTATTCTTGTGTACTGTGGCGTTCGTACTAGATCTGAATATCACCATCTCTCGAGGCTATACCATTCGCGATCCTGTCGTTGCCAGCTTCCTCCAATACCCGCCGTTCGATCGTATCTCGCCGCAGCACTTTTAAATACGAGCCTCAACCAGTGACAGGTCACCCGTGCCGCACCAGCCTCATCATTGCGCCAGCAATTGTTCTTGCTCGGAGATGCGTCGCAGGGTCATGCACCACATCTTGTAGATGGAGTTTAGTGCCTCAGGTTCGGAAGAACACTTGCACAGCCACATTAACAAATGATTATTATGCGAGCTTTTCAACATTCTATTAATGCCTGGTGGAAGAGCTACATGATTTAAAGATCCAGGCATTCGTCGCACATACATCATTTTCGTAATTTTCCTGCTGAACAGCCTAACTTCGACGGATCTGTAACTTATTGTTTCTCCACAGCAACTTTGTCCGCAACGTCCCAACCATCTACGCCCAAATGGGACCCCGAACCAGTCCTCAAGATCCGCAACAACGGCCGCTGCATCTCCTCCAGCCTTTTTAAGCGCGCAACTCGACTCAGCTATGAAGACGCCGCTCAGGTAGGATTTCTACTCGGCGTGATAGCAGAACAAGAACCGCACTCCGCACTCAATCCGTGGTTGCATGAACCCAGTAGCCGCAGCCTATGTCCACGTCACCACAAACAGTGCGAGGCCATCGTTAGAGAGTGGCAAGACAGCATTTGCGCCAAATTTCCCAAGCCGGCCGTAGAACCTCGGAATCTCATAACCTTTGAAGATGTACCTGGAACGGCCATCCAGCCTGCAGGTCTGCGGCGCCAAAAAATACAGTCCCGGATACCAGCTGAGCCCTTTGCGCCACTATCTTACTATTCCGCACCAATCATTCCGGCAACACCTCCAGCTCCACGCTGTCCACTCAAAGACGTGCCCTCGATCTCACTCGACTATGAATGCCCGATATGCTACGACAACGAGCTACTGGCGCATTACCATCCCGATTACTCGGCGCAGTGCAAGACTGAGTGCGGAAAAAGCGTGCACAAAGAGTAGTGCTACGAGGAATGGCGGAAGTCGTGTCAGACTCGTGGACGACAGCTCGTGTGTCCGTGTTGTCGACAGTCGTGGCGCGATGATCGCTGGTGCAATGAATGTATAGCCAAAAACACGAGGAAATATGATTGTAGTTGGATAGACAGTATGATTGGGTCGGGTGGGACACTTGCTGATGTGAAGTGATTGAAGCCTTGCGGATGCGGAAGCGAAACGAGGCAAAGAGATGAATTCGAATTGTATAACTATCGGTCGGTGTAACGTCACAAGCGAAACCACGCAGTATACGAGCTCACCGCCGCTTAACCCCTTCTGCGTATGCCACTGTATGTTGTAGCCAGATTCTGACCAAGGATAACAAGAAACCAGATTGCTGTTCTACTGTGGACCCATACTCCGACCGCCACATCGAAAAACTGATGTCTTTTTATCACTCCAAAAGCCGTCAGAACTTACTTTGCGCCGTTCCGAGACCTAGTAACTTAAAGGGTTAGATCTTCGAGGCTGCCTGCATTCAAGCCATTCTAACATATACACTCTCTCGGTGCAGCCTACTAGGCTGTGCATACATTCTGTTCTAATAACATCACATCTCCACCGCCTTGATCCCATTACGACATGACAAAGATCAATCGCTAACCTGAGCACTAGGGTGCCTACTTACGCTGTTGCTTCCTTAGATAATACTCATGCTCCAAGACAATGCTGCTTGCACGGCTACCGCAAGGACAAAGGGGCGAAAATGTCTAAACGGCATCTCCATCTCAGACGGCCGCCGAGCCGTGTTCGACAGAACCATAAGGGGATTGTCGGAAATGCCACTCAACGATCCGAAGATGAAATCTAAGCTGCGGGAGCCTATGGAGCACGGCTTTTGCAGAGCATTTCACTATCGCACCTCTTAGCTTACATCGATGAGCTTGTCGTTAAAGCAAAGTACCTCGCAGGGTATGATTGACTTCGAGATCACGACCTTCGCGACCTTTGTTCAAAAAGAGCATCTGACCCACGCGACCGCACACGACGACGCAGGCACTCTACGATACCGCGAATATCATCTCCAACGGCCCTACCCAACGTCACCCACTTCACCCGTCCTGGTGACTTGTGGGCAGGCAGCGAATCAAAAAGCCACGCGTACACTGCCTCAACTACCCCCCACGTACTCTAAGTCTGCAAATGAGCCTTCGAAATACGATGACCAGAGAGAACGTGGGTGCCCTAAGCGCGCGACTGTGCCGCATGCGCCCCGTCTCGAACGCCACGAACACTGTTCGCATGAATATTGGCAACGCAGCTGTACATCTTCGGCGTGTCGATACAAGTTTTGTTTGATGTGGCTTGAGCGCGCCAAACAACGTCCATGATTCGCAAGGCTACGACTCTTGTGGCATGTCACTGCTCGCGCACAGCCACACGCGCGCATGAATACGCCCACTTTTCTGAGCGCTGCTGTGAGATATGCCTGTCACGGCTGAGACAATGATAGCTGAAGTGGAAGATGCGGCTGCGAGGGTGTGGACATATAATCCTGTGTAATGTTGTATCACAGCAACTCATATCAACCGTCCCCTTTGCTCAACTACAACCACAATCAACAATCTACTCCTCTTCTTCACTACTTATCATGTCCCAAGACCTCTGGTCCCCCACTACCACCCTGCACCTCCAAACTGACTATCGTTGCGTCGGCCACGCCCCCTCCAAAGGCAGGAAGTGCATGACGCCCATACGCAACGACAACGTCAAGCGCTGCAATACCATACTCGCCGAGATAGCAACACAGTATCCAGACGCTGAACTCCTGGCGCCGAAATTAGCACGCTTAGCCGAACATGGCCTATGTGTGCGCTTCCATCAGGGTCAGAGGGAGGATATGGTGCGGAAGTGGAAGGAGTTGATTTGTGAGGAGTATACAGAGGACACACTACCATCTGAGCGGGCACGGTCGCGGAATGATGCGAGTTCGTTGCAGGCCTCGGATGATGATGAGGTTCAGACGCTGCGGGATACGATTGCGGCTATGCAGGAGACGATTCGGGATGCGCAGCGACGGCTGGATAGACTGCAACGACCCACGCCTAGTCCAGCGGTATCGCGCGTCTCGACTTCCAGTATCTCCGTGTTG
>Ga0265797_10001527_pt1 | contig 40581 bp, 43 predicted proteins | sample P2T30metagenome_FD_192433 | JGI IMG/M metagenome (GOLD analysis project Ga0265797, IMG submission 192433) | Plant litter microbial communities from East Loma Ridge, Irvine, California - P2 T30 | ecosystem: Environmental > Terrestrial > Plant litter > Unclassified | place: USA: California...
TGAGCTCATCTACAGAATGCGCTGTTTATCGAAATCCAGCCGCATCACGCATCGCACAAAGCTAATGCAGTCGACGCAGCAAAACAAAAACCTTACTGGTTTGCAGTCGCGACTGGGAACGACGTTGCCATTCATCACGTGGGGCTCTCGTACACTAAAGCAGGCCGGAGGCGGCAGCCTTGACGCCACTCACAGCTGCCGCGATGCCGCAGGCCACCCGAGTCAGCATAAAGTAGTTGCCTCGATCGGTGAGGCCGAAGGCCGAAGGCCACAGTGGCAGCATCCTTTCACCAGGGTGCTTGCATACCCGTCGTGACAGACCATCACCGAGAGGACTTGCGCCGGGAGGCTGGCTTGCCTGGCTTCTATTCGCAGGGTGCAGCCCGGATCGCTGGCGCCCAGACATCAGCTGCTTAGCCCACGGCCGCAGTCTCACGCGGGGACCTGCACTACTGTCTGAAGCCATCAGCTTACCTCCCAAACACTTCATCCTGTCGGTGAAGAGGAATGTTTGACCATGCTGCAGCGGCTATGTCGCGGTGACGACCCGGCTGCGCTGATACGACACCGGACAGATGGCTCTCAATGGAACTGCAGCCTTCACCACTATTCAGGCATTCTCGCTTGTGCTTCTTGGCCGGATTTAAAGGGAGGCTACAGATTCGCTGGCGACGTCTGCGAGCGTCTGTCTGCGTGGCTGCTTTGAGCGTTTTCCCACCAACGACACCGGATTACAGCCATACACGCGGCTCAACCCAGCCCTACTCCACTTATTCCTCCTCGACATGCTTGTGTCTGCCACATGCCCATTAATTCCGCACTGGAGCTGGCCGGTATATCAGCCCTAGAGCAGGCGGCACTTGGAACCAGGGCAATATCAATGCCGCCCGCATAACAGCTACACATTCGACCAAGACTCTTGGAGAACACTCCGTGATCGCACCGTACTCGTGTCATGGTCGTTTGATGGTGGATAACGACATCTCAGGGCTTCGTCGTCGTTGGCAAACGTTTCCGGATCCAATGCGGGTGGGCACCCCTTGGCTGGGGAGATGCCCTACATCTTTTTGATCTTAGATTTGCTGGTTCGAATGGTCACGGGAGCCATGGTCTTGCATACCTTTCTATCAAGCAATATAATACTAAAATGATAGATACCAAGTCCCTCTGTATTATCGTTCCCGCCATGTGTGATCTGGTGTTGGCAAGCTGTACTTGCACATCTATGTACAAGTCTCAACCACGGATCGATGTCTTCAGCTCAACGCATCCGTGTTTGGAATCTGCATGTTGCGATTGCTGCTATCGGCAAGGCGAAAACCGCTTGCCTCGTCTACAATTTTCCGTAGCCGCAGCACGCGCAGCCAACGAACAAACGATCGTACGACGAAACTTGCCGTATCACAGAAGCGTCTTCCGCATCCTCCCACGTTTCAGCTCCTAGAGTGGAGACCACACCCAAGACCCACGCAAAAATCGTTCGCAACGCAGGTCTCGCCAGATTCGCCACATCGCATTGTCCTTAAGTCATTCGCCAGATCGGAGGAACGCCGTCACGAGTTCACAGAACGTCGCCCATAACCATGCCGCCAAGGCAGGCCGTCCAAGTAGAGCATGGCCACAGACTTCAGGCCGTCAGCCTAGCGTCTGAACCTTGCTGGGATCGGCTTCTCCCTAAGCTTCTGTCAGGTCGCAGGTCTGGCTTTGCCTTGCCCGCGCGCTCCCTCGCCGGTGCCGTGGTAGGCTCTCTAGCGCGCAAGAAAGGAAAGGGACGGTTCGACGATTCTACCCGTTCTGGGTGGAGCTTTTGCGCAATGCGGGCATACGCCCGAGCAGCAGTAGTGGGCTCCGCTAATTTATCCTTATCACGCAAGGCTGGAAGTAGGTTTCTCGCTGTTTTGGCAGTTTCGACTGCCTCGCGTTACAAGCGGCCGGGCCACTCCCGTGCGCGTGCTTTTTTTCGTTTGTGTGTTTTTGAGCCGCGCTGCCCAGTGGAGCACTCTTCTGTGAGTGGAGCTGGTCCTTCTATGTGAGTGGAGACGCCTATTGCGAAGTGGAGAACGACCTTCTTTCTGTGAGTGGGGACCTATTGCGCGTGGCGCGGAAGTCGGGTAGCTTAAGGTTCCGATGGTTGTATCGGATCATGAGGGATCGAAGCCATCGTGTCTCTGGCTCGACATGATGATGGGTCTTTATGGCACGAGGCTCAAGAACGCTCTGGTTCGCCTGGGCTCGAGTCTCGAGCCTTGCCCAAGAACTGCCCATCGACAGATTCAAGGCTGTTTCGGGCCTGCTGGCCGCGACGACTTTTGCCAGGAGGCAGGCCCCACTGCCTGTAAATTGACCAGAATGTCACTGGCGAGTCCCTATATGCGGCCCTCTCGAGTCTCGAAAATCCTGTAACAGGTCGAGCAGGCCCAAATTCAAGCTTTTCGCCCGGAGGCTCCGCTGTAGTAGCAGGAGCGTACTATTAATCAGGCTCATGCACGCACTACAGCAAAGCACGCGTGGCGGCGCGGCCAAAGTTTTTCGTGATTAATGTGTCTGTCATGTACGTGATGTTGACATGCAGTATTTCACCATCTTACGTTTTGAAGGAGCGGCCACGAGTATCACAATCTTCCCTGGCGGAGCTTGCTGAGTAATGGATTTAACATTGTCATGGTTTCGGCTTATTTTAACTTTGGACCTTTTAGAGTTTGCGGGCGATCTTCGTGGACACGACGGTTGGCGATGATGCCCCCCCAGACGTAGAAGGGCGAGAGTGCACCGGTGCTGTTTCAATTGGACGGAGATGCTCGTTTTAGGGGAACATTTGCAAGTGATCTCCAGGACATGAGTCGGAACAAACGGGACATTATCCTCTGATGGAAAGATATACAGAGACTCATGGGATTTTAGTTACTGTTGCAATATTTGAAACCAATAGTGAGAGCTATACGTTTTGCGCTCAAAGGCATCATAGCTCCCTCCGCCGAGGCGCTTGTCCACCTGCCCCTTCCTTCCGTTCCAATAAACACCACCAGACTCGGAACATACACATTCGAAAGATCAGTTTTCATCAGACCATCAGTCACAATCCTGCCGGAACTCGCTTGCATTAAACTTAAGATGCTCGTCATTTAGTCTTGACCGGCCGGCCGCTCTTGGCAGGCACGCTCTCGACTTCATCGTCGCTACTCTCATCGTCGAGGCCTTCGGCTATGCTAATGTTGTTACCAGCACCGCTATTCGTGGAAAAGCGAACGTTCTTGCTTTTGGCATTTGCAGGAGTGGCTGATGCACCGGGTGAGGCATCTTCCATCATCTGCAGTGCCTGCAGCTTAGCTTTACGGTTTTCTTCGTCCATGGCACTCTGGCGCTGGCGCTGCTTCTGCACGGCAACGCTTGGCGTGCTGGTCTGCGGCTTGTTTGCAGCTGTCCACCCGGAGGACGCTGGTGGCTGGCTGGCGGTATTGGCAGATGCACTGACCGGGGTTGCTCGACCGGAACTTTGCGTGGACGCAACATTGGCGTCTTCGTCCGCAGACCCCGTGGAGTTCGCATCGTCATCTGCGTGTGGAGAGGTCGCGGCGGCTGGACGCATGCTAGGCCTCTTGCCAGCAGGCGGTCTGGCTCCGTTCAGATTTGGACCCGCATCTGCATCCACAACATGAGTCGTTGCAACAGCAGCAGCTGTGGGACCAGACTTGCGTCCCTTAGCCTTCTTTTTGCTGTCCCATTGTCGGTCCCTGAAGTCGTCTGGTAGCGAGTCGGGGAGATCATCGTCGCCGTTGTACCGATCTTTGAGATAGTTCGGAACGGAACGTCGCTTGTTCGTATCCGGAATGAAGAGCTCTTCTTCCTCCAAGTCTGAGCCGATGTCAACCTCCTCGTAGTCGACTTGGTAAGCCCCGGATTTGCGTCCTGGTCTCTTCTCCGTTGTGTTGGTTTTCTTCTTCTCAATGGATCGATGACCGTAGCTGTCGTCCTTTTCGACTGGGATGAGCGCTTTCTTGCTCCTGCTGGTTATGACATGTCCGTGTTCTACCCTCTTCTGATACAGTTCTTTGTTGTCTTTCTTTGGAGCAATGTCACTCTTCAGAAGATCGGTCGTTAGCGGTCCAGCAGCATCTGGCTGGTTTGTGGATTCCGGAACGTTTCTCTGCCCATTGACACCACCGTTAGTGTTGACGCCGGTATCGCCACCCAGTCCGGCAGCGAGCGCTGCTTGTGCCATTTCAGCTGCTTGTGCCGCCTTCGCAGCTAGCAATTGACCTAGTCTGCGACCAGGTATCGAGAGCTTGACGATGCGCTTCTTGCCCTTCAATGCGGCTTGCACCATGATAAATCGACCGTCAGCCTTTGCCTTCTCGAGTGCCTTGCGTTCTTTCTCCTTCCCAAACTGACGTTGCATTTCATTTTTGGGGAGCGTAGGCGCAGCATCAGCAAGATCCACGCTCTTGAAGCCGGCAGCCGACAGTCGAGGTTTCTTCGATTTCTTGCCCTTGGTCATGGCAATGTCTTCTTGATCGCCCTCGTCACTAGCTCGCTTGCGTTTGCCAAAGTCGTTGAAGGTCACGGGATCTTCAAATTCGTTCATCGGCTCGACGCTTCCAGGTCGGTAGGGATCGGGATAGTTCGTGTCTCCATTCTCGTCGATGTGGCCGTACATGTGCGCAGGCGGAGGCATATAGCCAGCCGCAGAAGCCGGAGCATAACCGTCGGGTATTGGCGCGTTGCCGACAGGTGCACCCGCTAGCATTGCTGCAGGAGGAGGAACAGAGATATTGGCCTGTTGCAAGCGGCGTGCAAAATATGCATCAGAGTCCACGTCAATGTCTCCGTTGCCAGTCAGAGCAGGATCGATAGGTGTGGCGGTCGCGGGCGTCTGCTCATAATCGACGCGGCTCTCATCCAAGTGATCATGTTCGTGCTCGTCGTCGTCGTCTTTAAGGTCGGCGCCGTCTTCTTTTGCCTTCTCGGCGTCCGCCTTCGCACGGCTCAAACGCTTCGACTGGCTTCTTGGAAGGGTCTCGTCATCCTTGATCCAAGTGAGGTTGCTCACACTGAAGTCCACCAGAGCCTCGACGCTGCGGACATCGGCTACTTTCTTCGTGTCGTGGCCGAGTAGGGTTCCTTTCGGCTCATACGGCTGCATTTTGCCTTCACGCTTGCAGGCACCAGCAAAACAAATGCCCAGACAGTGCGGACATTTCCAGTCGGGGTCTTCCATGATCTCGAGCGGCATCTTGTCCCAGCCTCTGAACAACGAACCGTAACACCATCCGCGATCGCATGTCGTACAGAAGGCCATTTTCCAGGTAGCGTGACGATGGCAGCACACATGGCATGGCAGGTTATTTTTGAGCCACGCTTTGCTTCTCTTCTTCTTGATTTGCTTAACCATTCCATCGTCGCCTACGACGATTTCTTCCTCGTCCTCTGCATCGGATTTGGGCTCTTCAACAGGCTTGTGCATGTCCTTGAAGGGTCGGCGTTTCAGCTGGTCTTTGCAAACCTCCGCGAGAGTCTTCTTGGGGTGGCGTCGGCGTTCTTCAATCAATGGGAGTGGCGTCTTATCGGTGAACTGGCCACCACCGAGAACGATGATGAGCTTGCGCCAACTCTCATACTTTGATGCTAATTCCTTCCAACGGAACTGCTCAACCCACTTGAGGCCACTAATACACCAGCATGACCTTCCCATTGCAAAGCACTCCATGCATACATCGTAGGGATCGCCTTCAGCATCATCTGTGTGTCCCAGCATATCTTTACAAGAGCCGCATGACAGGAATCTGTTGAAAACGTTGCCTCTGCAGTACGCACAGGTCACGTTGGAATCGAAAGGTAGGTATTCCACGTTCTTGGGTGTAGGTTCATTGGGGTTGAACATCTCTGATAGAAGAATCTCGGTGTAAAGCGTAAAGAGGTTCTTGAAGTCCTTTATGAGTTGCCTCACTTTGCCCTTGTACATGAATACATGTCCTGCTTCGGGTGCCATGCGCGAAGCCTGCTGTTGGGCGGCTCCTAGCAGACTTGCGTATTTCTGCAGAGTGTAGTAGACGATCGCTTTGTTCTTGTACTGCTCGTCTCGGCAAACAATTCGACTGCGAGGTAGTGCTTCGTCTAGGGCCATTCTCAGGGTTTCGGGAGTAGTGCGGTTCCAGGCTACCTTCATCGTTCTCGTGCCACGATTCCAGACTTGATGTGGCGCAAGTGGCGGAATGAGGATGAAATCACCAGGTCGCTGTTCAACAACGTAAACACTGAAAGGCGCCTTTTTCCAAGCAACAACTTGCGCAAAGTGATCTTCCACTTCAATGTCGTGGCCCAAGACACTGAGCCAATACTCGGACACAAGATGCCGGTCCTTAGTCTCAGTCATGAACCAGATGGAGCTGCCTGGTTTCTCGGGCTTCCCGTCCTCGTCGACATTGCCGCTCGCTTCTACCATGATATTCTGTCCCAGACTGGCGCACATTTCGCGATGCGACGGAGTGTAGGTGCCCTCGTGGCCAATATAGCACATCAGATTCTCGGCGCGCATGTCTGGTGGCAACGAGCTCATCAGATCGCCAGCGTGTGCAATACCCTTTCCTTGCCGCCTACCATCTTGGACTGAGCCGGGCCCGCCGACATCGCCTGTGCTCTCGTTCAGATAGGCGAGCATGCCTGGTATGTGCTCTTTCAATTTGTCCCACCATACAGCCGGGCAATCAATATCCTTCAGATACACTCTCTGCTTGTTCTTCTCTTTATATGCTCCCGGCTTCTCAAAGAATTGATTTGTGAGTAGTCGCATGTTGTTCAGGTAATGACCGAGCGTCAGAGGCAGGTGCTCCTTGCCAGAGAGGTTCCGTGAGTTCTCGACCTTGTCGCCGCAGTTGTCGAGGAGCCATCTTGGAGTGAACGTCCAGGGATCGAGGCGTTCTTCGAATCCGTCAATCACTAAGGGCTTTCCTCCAATGACCACATGCAAGAGCACGAGCTTTTCAAATGCTGCCATGCCTTGTTGGTCGATCATATCGCATGAGATCCGGTCAACGTAGGAGAAGTTCTGGTTGTTTTCGACCAGTGCCTTGAGGTCGAAATCGGGCGCGATGGGCTCAAAGGCCGCGCGCGGTCGCGATGCTGGCATATTGGGAGATGGCTGAGGATACTTTCAATACGTCGTAGGAAAAGCGCGGCAAAGTGACGCAGGAAAGTGCTGGTCACCGTGGCATGGACGAAAGTGATGCTGTTTCGTGGAGCTTCACATGGCGGAGGATTGTCGCATCGAAAGTATGCAGGCGGTAAGTGAAGTACAAGTGACGTTGACCAGACCAATCAGACTGCGGCGTGCTACTGTACCATTACTAGCAGTCGCCGGGTCCGCGCGAGATCGTTGTGATTTTGTGGGTGGAGCGGAAGTTGTTGGTGGTGGCATGGGCGCGAAGCTGTCTGTAGAAGACGCGGAGCAAGAAGGCGCGACACACCGAGGTCGAAGCACGAGCCAGCTTTGCCCGTCTTTTGCTTTGCTTCACCACACCCGCCATTGGAGAGACAGAGTGACCGGCCATTGCGATTCATCACGAACCTTCTCGCCTCATCTTCTTCTTCTACACTTGCATACTCTTGGCATAGGAGTAGCAGTGGCCATTGTTTGAGCCTCAGTACTTCCATCGCAGCAAGCTCCTCGGCGGAATACAGTAGGTTCCTCCATTCATACTCATAGTAAATCACGTGTTAAGGTAGGTAGGTCATAGTCCTGTTTCATTTCACAAGTACCAATATGGCATCTCTTCTTGTTATGCGCCATGCTGGCCGTCAAGCTCTCTCCGGCCAATCGACCTTCGCTCGCACTTCACAGCAACTCCAATTAAATTACACACGAAGATGGAACATGACCACCACCTCCAAACCCAGACCCTTGGCTCTTCAAGGACGGCTGCAACCTGTACATCTTGCAACATCAAGAATGAATGCATCCGTCTCTACTAAACAGGTAGAGACGAGACCAGCAGTTGCAGCCACACAAACAGACAGTCCAGCGGTCCCAGCAGCATATTCGCCACCAACCACAGGTCTCCTTTCACATCTACCCAGCTCATGGATCCCATACGCCGAACTTATCCGTCTCGACAAGCCAGTCGGCACCAACTATCTCTTCTTCCCATGTATGTTCAGCACAATTCTGGCTGCCCCACTCACCAGTCCGATCACGCCGGTTTCAACTGTAGTTGGGACATGTCTTCTCTTCTACTCCGGTGCAATCATCATGCGTGGCGCTGGTTGCACCGTCAACGACCTGTGGGACCGCAATCTCGACCCTCACGTAGCAAGGACGCGCCTACGACCTATTGCGAGAGGCGCAATTACACCTTACCAGGCTATCCCGTTCCTAGGCGCGCAATTGTTCGCCGGTCTTGCCATTCTGCTGCAATTCCCATGGCAATGCTTCTTCTACGCCACTCCGTCACTGATCTTTGTGGCTATCTACCCGCTGATGAAGCGCGTGACGAACTACCCCCAATTTGTCCTCGGCCTGACCTTTTCCTGGGGCGCCATGATGGGTTTCCCAGCTCTGGGAATTGACTTGCTTTCGAACATGCCAGCCCTTATTTCAGCTGCTTGCTTGTATGGTAGCTGTGTGGCATGGACGCTTGTGTACGACATGATATACGCTTATCAAGATATCAAAGACGACGTCAAGGCCGGTATCAAGTCAATTGCCCTGGCACAGCAACATAACGCAAAGACTTTCCTCTCTGCTGTCGCTGCCGTCCAGGTCGCGCTTCTTGCAGGCTCAGGCATGGCAATCGGCGCGGGTCCGATCTTCTTCGGTGGTGTTTGCGGAGGCGCGGCATCTACTCTGGGCTACATGATCAAGAAGGTGAATTTGTCCAATGTTGCTGACTGCTGGGCCTGGTTCAAACGGGGAGCCTGGTTCACTGGCGGAGCCATTTCGCTCGGTTTGACTGGTGAATATGCAGCACATGCATTGGGCTGGTACGAAGAGACTGAAGCTGAGCAGAAGGCCAAGATTGAATCATGATAGCTTCTGGGCCATTGCGGGTATGCGATTGAGACTGGCTAGCGAAGCGGAACCGAAGCATGCGTAACAACTTGTGGACCTGGTGCCATCACGACTTCATCAACGCGCGGTCTCGTCGGTAAGCCGTTTGTAGCCCACGGCAAACACTGAGTTTGCGCCGCACTGTATCACTAATAGCATGTACAAGTAAAAACAGAGATTCCTAGCTTTGAGAATTATTTTGGCTGACCTCAATGCTCTCTTCTTTGGCTGGAATACGCAAATTGAGAGGCAGACAGACATCTCCAGCAGCGGTCTGACGGACCAATGATGCGGCTTCGGCATCCCAAGTAGGCAACCCGCTGGTATCGTGGCAATTTCAAGTCGAGGACCCAATGTTATCGAATGTTTGCATCAGTTGACGTTCTCTCGTCGTCCAGAACCATCATTGAAAGGGTGAGTTCGCTGTCGAATGCGCTTATCTTTGTGCCCTTTCGTTCAAATACGCTTCTTTCCAGTCTTCCAGCTTTCTTTCTGGAAACTCGCCTCACGTACACTATTTGTTCGATGCCCGATACAGGATCTGGTATACAACCTGTGCTACAAGTCTGGATAGTGCTCGTTGGTGGCCAAACGATTCTGTGGTCAATGAATTTTCCCCAGTTCGACGATATCACGAAGAGCTTTTACGGAAAGCGCCCGCCACGCTCCACAGCCATGCGCTCCGGCATCAAACCATGGGACATGTCGAGCCAATGATACCACCGAGATGCATACCTAGAGTAGCGGAAGCATATACGAAGCCTGACTATTTATTCACCAAGGGTAGGTTGAAGGACTGGCGAGTCAATGAGGAACAGTTTACGAAACATTGGTCTGTATTCATATATATCCAAGATGCTGATATAATCTTTATCTTCTGTCTCTTTCTATGCTGTCATCAAAGTCGTTAAAAAAGCTAACCGTGTTCCCTCTAGTCCTCAGACTTGTGAAGACTGCCGGTAACATAGTTCTCCTCCAGGGAATCAATGACCGCCATATCTTTCTCGGACAACTCAAAATCGAGCGAGTCGAAGTTGGACTGGATGCGAGAAGCTGTCAACGACTTTGGCAGTACAACGTTGCCACGAGCCGCACTCCAGTTGATCAGGACCTGAGCAGGAGTCTTCCCGAGACGCTCTGCGATTTCTCCAATACGTGGATCGCTCAGCTTGTTGCCACGAGCGAGTGGCGAGTACGCCTCGATCTTGATGTTGTGCTTCTCGCACAGCGCGACGAGATCTTTGCGCTGCCCGAAAGGATGGACTTCGATCTGGTTCACACAGGGAACGACTTTAGCGTGCTGGAGGAGACTTTCGAGGTGTTGTGCTCCGAAGTTGGAGACGCCGATCGACTTTACGATTCCTAGCTTCTGAGCGGTCTCGAGAGCGCGCCATGAGTCGAGGCGCTTTTGTTCACACTCGGCTGGGGAGTGGAGGAGGTAGAGATCGAAGTAGTCCAGGCCGAACTTCTTGAGGGAGTCGACCAGGGCGTTGAAAGCTGACTCGTAGCCGTGGTCGGCGTCCCACAGTTTTGTGGTGATGAAGATCTCTTCACGAGGAGTACCGGTACGGGCACACCAGGATTTGACCGCTCTATGGGACCATGATGTCAGCGGAACTCTTCTTCCACAAGCAAGTGAACAAGTGGTCGACTAACCTTCCGCAGGCCTCTTCGTTCATGTAACGAGCAGCGGAGTCGATGTGGCGATAACCGGCATCGAGCGCAGCGATGATCGCATCCTCAGTTTCTTGCCCGTTCGGTGCCTTGTACACACCAAGGGCAATCTGAGGGATCTCATGGCCGTCGTTCAGATCGATCGTGCGCTTGCGCTGTGGCGTCTTGCGACCGCCGACTCCTTGGGTAGGAGATGTGCTGTCACGACGCTCCATGTCGACGTTCTTTTGGTGTGTGAGGTCAATTTGGGAGTCGGAAGGAGAGATTGCGATGGGTGCCATGATTGCGGTGGAAAGGGTGTACAAAACGGTATGGGTCTTGAGGAGATTGTCCGGTTTTGGGGGCTGCGATATGGGGTTGATGATGGAGAAATGTGGAGGTGGGTTATGTGTGGGACAAGAAACATCTCCCCGGGCCCAAAGACGTGATACTTATACCCAACGACTACAACACATCAAACAGCGGACCTCTTGCCATCCTGGAAACGACCGAAAGGCAGTGGATCGCACACACGGAGAGACAAAGGTTGCAACGTTGAGCTGGCTATCGAGCTCCGGTTCTCGTCGTCTCCAGTCTTTGCTCCAGTCTTCTCGCTATCGATCGGTCTAATGTCGCAGGTCCATTTTTCCCACACTGCGCTGTCTGTCTAGCGTCTGGAGATGGTGGAAACCGCCCACGCTCACCCCATGGGCAAGTGGCGGAAAATGTGGACGATAGTGCATTATGTTTGTGTCGTGATCAAGTGAAAGTCGGCATAGCGCGAAACGCAGGCTACAATTTGAGCCCTGTATACCATGATTTTCTTTACTTTCTCGCTTATAGAGATGGAGTCGTAGAGCTTCAAGGGTCGATCACATGGCCAAGATCCCTTCTCTCACATGCTTGCCGTGCAAGCGAGGAAATGGAAGCTTGGTGTGTGACGTCGAGTTCGGAGACGAAGCCGGACCCCTGCGACGCAATGCAACATCACACCAGTCAGAAGACGGGATGTTGGAGAGGATGGCCAATTGCGTTCGCCAGATTGAATCGCTCATTGCTCGGCATTTTGAGCCCTGAGGCACTGAATCATGCCTGACATCGGTCAAACGCATGGCAGCAACACCTCCGTGGAGAGCGTGGCAAGACCTCATGACGAAGAGATCCGATGCTCCGTCTGTCCCCGACTCTAAACAGGCTCAAGATCGTTCGCTCAACGAGAAGAATGCCACGCTATGTGGAGGGTGGCTATGACTGCCGTGCCTTCCTTTCAACCTAGACATATGCTCTATGCAACAGCAACGAGCGGCAGATGGGATTGTAGACGGCCACTTTCGGAATCATGGGAATCCAGGACCGTCATCGAAGAGGACGGCATTCACTTTGACTGTGGTGATTCTATGCCAGCCTGGCAAATATCCTTCACTTGTTTCGGCAATGTGAGAACGACAGCAAATGCTGCATGATTGCCACGTACCCGCTGCCTTCCACGTGATGGGCGCGCTCAGACATGGCCCCAGGATGCTATATTTTAGCGTAGCCCTTGATTTTCGATCGCGACAAGGACGAGTTGCACCTTCACCGCCATCTTTCATGCTCACTGACGTCCTTCGCCTTCTTATTACTGTTGATTTGGAACGGTACTTTTCGAGGTCAGAACACGTTCCAGATTGGGTAGGCGGAGTGCTGCAATGGTGACACGCTTCCCTCGATCGCTGATGGCAAATGTAGTAAGAAATGTTACACCTATGCACATATCCAAGCTAAAAACTACCATACACTCCTGTTGACAATCCAAACACCAGCCCATATCCAACCAGAGCCAAAAGGAAAAGACGCCCAATCGCCTGCACTCATTTTTTCGTAATCGTTACAATCAATTCAATCAATCAACCAACCAGCCAGCCATTCCATCCATCCGTTCCCAATCAAGCTCTAGCCACATCTCCCTCGACCTTAGCGATCATCTTCCTCACCTTCTGCTTCTCCGCCCATTCACGGCTAGCCGCACGTCCTCTCTCGGCGGCAGCAGCCCTGGCCTTGCGAGCCGCGTCTTCTTTCTCCTTCTTCTCGTTTTCCGCAGCGTTACGAGCAGCGGAGAAGCGAGCGTAGACTTCTTTGCCCTTGGATGTGGCGCTTGTGCTGCGGGCTGCAGGAGCAATGCTCGGGCGAGACGAGCTTGAGGAAGGCTGACGCGGTGCGGCCGCGGCGATCTCACTGGAAGTGACATGAACGGAAGAGGGACGGGCGCGCTTCTGAACGGTGAGCTGCGCGGGCTGTGAGGGCTTGATTGAAGCCTTGGTGGATGTAGCGGGTGCCATCGAAGCTCGAGGTCTTGCGCTCCCGACTGTGTTGCTGCGTTTTAGTCCCGTGGTCGAAGACGAGACGGTGGACTTGGGAGCAGCATCACCTGTCATGATAGACTCCCTGGCACGGCTGGCAGCTGTGTGGCGCACGCTTGGAGTCTTTTTCAGCGTGCTCGGGACGGGACGAGCTTTGAAAGCTGGCTTCTTCTCGTCGGATGTTGCTTTAGCATCGGCCTTGGAAGTGGCAGCCGCAGCTTCGCGCTTCAATCGCTCCTCGCGTGCAGCCTTCAACTTCGCTGCCACTGCTTCACCTGGGAGCTGGAACGAACTCTTGGTCGGAGCCTTGGAGCTTTTGGCTGCGGGTGGTGGTGTTGGGAACGAGAGGGAGACTGGACGAGGCTTGCTGTGAGGGATCACTGTTGCCGTCTTAGGCTTCGGCAAGGGCTTGTTCGCAGCCGCAGGAACTACACTCTGGCGCACACCGTTAGTGCGGCCAGGCGCCATCGAAGGCCTTGGCCGGGCTGTCGCTGAAGAACTGCTGTTGTCTTTATTTCCTGCTTGGGCTATCGACAATCGAGCGGCGGCAGCTTTGGTCATTCTTACGATAGGTGCAGGCTTCGTCTTCTTCGATTTCTCTTTTTCGTTGCTTGGCTTTGGAGATAGTTTCTTTTCGGGTGAGTTTGCATTCGCAATTCCGAGATTGACTTTCTCGACGGCGTCGTCCATTGCGTCAAGAGCTTCGATCGAGTCTCCAGATTTACCTTCAGAGCGTCGCGTGGGTGAGGAAGATGTGACAGGCTCCACATCAGCAACGTCGACAGATGGGGACTCCTCCGAAGGCGAGGCTTCCTGCGCAGTGGCTGGAACGGGTGAAGTTGTAGCCGGTGCATCTTGCTCCTCTTCTACTGCCTCGACCGGCTGGATCGGCTCGACAGGCTCGACATTCTCTTTGTTGCTTGTAGAACGCTTGGTTGGGGAGTCTCTGCGTAGGCTTTTGATGACTTTAGGCACCGCTGTCGCTATAGGCGAAGAAGGCGGCTCAGGCGCACCCTGATCGTAGTGTTCCGAGCTCTCGTCCTCATGCGACCCAGACTGTGTAATGATTGAGATGCTCGGTAGCTGACTCATCGATTCCCGTCTTGTGGGCGTGAGGGACTGGACCGCGCTGTCGGCTTCAGCATCGTTGCGCTCAGATGCTGTTGCTTCTGCAACTTCGCCGGATGCTGCAAGGTTGTTTTCGTTCTCAGACTGCGGGGTGGCAGATGGTTGCTGGATTCCGAGAGATGCTATTCTCAGCTTCGCAAGCCTTTCCATCGTCTCATTCGTGGCCGCCTCCAATGCATCTTCCTCGGCCTGTTCGGCGGCGCTCTTCTCCTCCTGTTCCTCAACCTTTGGCTCAATCTTCGCCTCACTCGCAGCTTGCTCCCTCTTCTTGCCCCTCGTCTTCCTTCCAGCCAACTCCGATTTGTTGCTATCTGCGCTGTTTGGTGCAATGTTCCCTAGCACTGCTCTTTCGGTCGGCTGTGGAGTGGCAGGATCAATCTTCTCCTCGATATTCGACAGGTCAAGCACGGCATCCTCATCGATGTGCATGCGCTCTGCGACCTCAGCCGCTTTGGCACGCGTCATGCGACCCATGTTGTAGGATTTGTTGTTTGTTGATGGTGTTTTGACGACAAGATCGTGCGTACGTTGACAGGAAAGTGCGCAATCGCAGGCGGGCAATGATGCGAAGAAGTATATGTCTTATCTTGCCAATGCTCACAGACTGCTGTCTCAATGGTAGAGGGCGCAGTGCAGAAGATGTCGCAGAAGATAGATGTGTGTTTCTGTTTGTTTACACCGGGACCGCGTTTGAGTCCCTGCCAACGGGGAAGCCGTGAAACAGCTTGAGGCGGGGGAAAACGCTCGCGGTCTAGACGAAAGCTAGGGCCACGGGAACAAGGACCATGTGTTGCTGCTATATTCCATGGGGGATATATGTTTATATACAATTAGTCAATCTCGCTAAACTTATGAGTTTCAATCACTCAGACGATGAGTTATTGCAGCAGTTGCGAGGTTTTGGTTCGTTTGAGGCAGTCAACATATGTACGAGACGAACTCCCGGCGCTCTTCCAATGCATCAGAAGCACACGAAAACGATCAGTCAGACCAACAAGAAGATAGGTAGTTGATTGTTCTCAAACTTCTCAGGAACCACGCTGTACATAATTAATGGTATCGATCAACGATTCATGAAGCAAGACATTAAATCTGCACATACTGTGAGAAGTCACAACCCAGGCCAAAGCTAAAGCGTCTCTATCGGGATGCCTTCATCAATGTGCTCTCGCCGCTTTCCTGGAGTCCTCGGCTCCAAGAACTCCACGAGAACACAACAACAAGAAGACACAGGAACGAACGTCCGTCTGATTGAACAAAAATATGAGTCTAGAAGAAAACAGTTGCCGCTTCTGTGGATCGAACACAGTACCTCCAGAAATCGCATGATATGCGGGACTCAAGTGAACTTCAGTCTGGCGCTCTCCCAGGTGAGCTAAAGCGGCTGATTCATGATGTCGCCTCCTGGACAACATTTATAGAACAACACTGTTGAGAGCAGCATGAGTACTTCTTCCTCACCAACAGTATCAATAAGATTACTACGAGCCAGAATGCTCCTCTCTTATCGTTCGATAACGAAAACGCAATAGCAGCCGTGTGATACACACATATTATCTATCGAAGTACTACCGCGCGATTATTCGTATGTCAATGGCAGCTAGTCTCCACCTGGTATTCAGTTGACATGGAGGTTTGAACAAGCATGTCATGCTTCAAAGACAGATATCACTACCATATGTGCGTATTGGCCTCTATCTAACAATCACACACGAAAGCCTCGACAAGAAGCATAGCATACATTTGTTGACACGATCAAAACCCGAGAACTAGCATAGAACATCTGTGGAACGCTGTTTGTGGCATTCATGATCAAACCCAACCCGAACCCTATACAACGAGATTAGGTCATGTTCAATTTGCAAATAGACTTTTGCTTAAGTGTATAAGCAGAGATGCATGTGTAACTTTACACGTCTCTTCGACGTACACGTATTTTACCTTCAACGATATATCTTGACGGAATTGGAAAGTGAAGCAAAACTATTGTTACTCGAGTCCGCATCTCTCAACATCGCTTAAATTACACTATCGTTAGCTGGATCGATAATCCCCCAACCAAGCACACAGTCATCACCTGGAAGACAAGATCCGCCACATCGACAATGGCCGCAAACGACCAAATACACGACAGCACCGAACGATTGAACGGCAGCAACGCCGAGGAAAGAGAAGCCGAGATCACCCCTCTCCAACGATGTCCTCATCTGTACATTAAATACACAGCAGCAAAAGGTAGGTCAACAGATTTTCTGCATCCTGTAGCAAGCGAAGCCGTTTGTCGTCGAAGACGCCCTTTCACTTACAACAAATTGTTCACAACGCCCGATGCAGAAGAAAAAGCCTTTGATTTAGAACCATAATTCAGAAATCAATCAACCAGAACTGACAAATACCAGGCCGCGGCGTCTTCTCCTCCGTCCCCCTCCCCGCCTCAACAATCCTCGACACCTCGCCCGTCCTGCCCCTCTCGCCCGCCGAGAACACAGCACACATCGCCAAAACAGAGCTCTTCCACTACACCTACAACTGGCCCGCTCCTAATCCCCAAACCAGCACCCCAAAGAATCGCCCAGAGCAACCCCTCCAACCAGAAGCAGATCCATCCCCCCTAACAGCAAAACCCCAAGCCCTAATCCTCGGCCTAGGCTCCATGTTCAACCACTCCACGCTCCGCCAGAACGTCGGCTGGACGCGCGACGTCGACAGGCTTGTTATCGTTTACCGGACGTTGCGGGATGTGGCTGCGGGGGAGGAGCTTTGCATTTCGTACGGGGCGCCGGGGCAGTTGAGTTTCGTGGATGCGGAAGCGGAGGAGGCGAGGAGGGAGGAAGAGGAGGAGGAGAGGAGGGTGGAGGGGATGGGTGGGGTGTTGGGGGCTATTGAGCTTTGAGCCTATTTTATATTTTGGGGATCTTGGGTATGAGACTTTTTTCTTTTGATGACGAATGAACGAGAGTGCGTGGCGATCGAGCGTTGTTGCAGTCGTGTATCGTTTATCTTGTTGTGATGCTCTCATTTCGCATCCTCACTACATCACCTCCCGGCTCTCCACTCCTTGAACGCCTCCGAGAATGGCCTCTCGTCGACCGCAACTTTACTCGAGCCCAGCTTCCCGGGCCGGTCGTCAAACATGCTCTCTGCTCCACCATCAACAACGCCAACAGGCACCATGCTCACTCTCCCATGCGCACACATAAAGGGGAAAGCGCAATTCGCCAGCTTCGCCATCAATTCTTCACACTCCCGTATGCTCAGCACATCATTGAACATGATCGCAGACCTGCAAGCTCGCGAGTTGACCAGGTCCAGCAACGCTTTCGGGCAAGACCCAATGCGTTCGATCCAACCCTGCTCACCAGGTGGTGCATCGAATCGAGCAGCCGGTAGTGCCTTTCCAGAGTCGACACGCGACCAGATCTCCGACCGCAGGAGGTCGATAAGCAATTTTGGGAAGAGTTTGCACCGCTCTGCTATTGCTGGGGGAAGGGCTCGAGCTGCCAAAGTGTGATGTGATTTACCCCCAATGTCTGCACGGAGGTCGTAGAGAATGCCGAAGCGCGCGAAGAGCGGTGCGTGCGCGCGTAATAAGTCGCTCTCTGCTGGTGTGACCTCGAAAACAAGCGACAATTCCGGCGGGACAGTTTCGACAGCCGATGTGCAGCCCATGTTGGTGCGGAGGCTCGCAATTGGGGACAGCTCATTGATCGGAGCGCAGAGGTCCGAAAGCAGAGATTCAAGGATTACGCGCTCGGAGGCGGCATGCTGGTCGACGAGGACCAGCGTCTGTGCGCTATCGTCCGCAGAGGGTAAACAGCAGAGGATGAACTTGGAATCGACTTGATTGATGACTCTGGTATGCTGGAGATCTGTTTTGGACAGCTTACTTTGCACGCCTTGTCCTGAGGCCGCAAAGTAGTCTGAGACGGCATCGTGGTTGCAGCGCCGTTCTCCTACACTGGACAGCTCCATTCCTGGACCTATGGCTGAGGCGATTGGTATCCTTTGTTCGGCTTGGCGGGCAAAGACTGGATTTTGCCAATCACTGAGAAATGTCGGCACTTGATGGTGACCTGTTCGTCCGTCTGCAGAATTTCCACGACCATTCAGGGTCAACGGTCTGCCCGCAGGAGTTGTAGCCTTGTTTATGCTGGTAGCTTTACTGGAACGTGCATCTGGCATGCCACTCATCCCGGCGCCAGCCTGATCGTTCGAGGGAACAACAATGCCGGTGCGACAGTTGACTATGAATGTCTGCTTCGTGATGGGATCCTGCCATTCCACTGCGCCGTCATGATCTGATATCAGGTCTGTATCTGCACGAGTGGGGTCCTCTGCACAAGCCTGGACAATCCCGGAGGCAGAGACAGCTTCCAGCAAATCGCTGTCGCTGATTGAGCCAAAGTCGTCACTGGGGGTTGCTGTGTGCGGACCCGCTAGTTGCGAAGCTGAAGCTTCAGAATCTTTCGAACGGGACTCTCGGAGAGGCTTTGACACCCTGAAAAGGGAACTCAAAGAGCCAGGCTCCAGTGGTGGCAGTGTGAAGTGTCTGCTCTCTATCGCGGCAGAGCCTCGAGATTTTTTGTGTGACGTTGCAATCTTATGCTTGCCACTCTTGATTTTACTCATCAAGTCAATGTCGTAAGCCGTCCTCGGTCGCTTCGACGCGGGTGTGTCTTCGAATAGATTATCACGACAATGCTTCGCAGTAAGCAGATCCATTGACGCAGAAGTCCGACTTCGTGTGGGTGTGCCGTGCCGAGAGTTGTGTTGACTTTCTGATTCTTGTCGTGCAGTAGACAAAGGTGAGCCACTGGTGTTATGAGGTAGTGCAAGATGGTCTTTGCGCGTTCGTTTCTGCTGAGGTAGATGATCATGGTGTTCCAACCAACGTCGAATCATAGCCTCGAGAAGATCGGTGATCTGTTCCAGCTGATTCTCAGGCCGGCCGGGTGCTGACTTCTTGCTCTCGTCCTTGGGCTTCAATTGTAGGATAAACATCGGCCAGCGATCGATGCCTTTACTGGTCCGAATCTGTCTGTAAGTCCCCTGATCTCCTGATTGTATAGCTCGCTGGTCTGTTCGAGGGCTGTGACGTTCAGCCACAGTGCCAAAGTCACTGTTCATAAATAGTTTGTTAATGGCTTCATAAATCGTGTTGTGTCCACTCGTAGAAGAGCATGGTTGAATCCCAATGTTGACAAATTGGCAAAGTCGCGTGGGCGAAGGATCGAGGCAGATCAAACCGTGGCAAGACAACTTTGAAGTAGAAGCTGACACTGGCACCCATCGAGGACGACTGTTGAAAGCTGCAAATCCGGCTTGAAACAACAGAGGGAAAGCATCCCTGAAATCATACCGGGCTGTATTGCCGTGAAAGGTATTCAGATTCCTCTCTGTGAGAGCCGAGGAGACGGTAGAATGGCTGCCAGATAAAGTGAGGCTCCTGTTATGGTTTTCACTGTCTCGCAGTTTTACGGAGCACGGCGCCTTCCACGCAAGTAGTAATGCCAGAATATCACGCTTCAGCTCAAGCCAAGTCCTGTCATCTGTACTGGCGCCTTGAGCGCTAAGTAGAGCTCGTTGTTTGATTCGCACTGGCATGTTACCAAAGAGATCATTAACTGAAACACGGGTGCCATGTGTGCTAAATGCAGTCAGCTCGTGAGCTGGAAGCGAAGGCAGGTGGCGCGCCACAACTCGGCCTTGATGCATGATCATGGTCGCACTCGTGTCTTCGGTCGAATGCCGTGATGTGATGCTGACCATCGAAAGCGCGGCAAGGGACGCTAGGTACGTGCCAGTGCTGCCATGAAGCGTCTGCCCGGACGTCGCTTTGGACGTATGGTGTGTTTTGCTGAGACCGCCATGTTCGGAAAACTCCACAGAAGATATGCCTTTGCCGTTGTCTTCGACGATACAGCTTCCCCGTGCGAAGTTCACGGAGATGTCGATCTTCGTTGCTTCGGCGTCCAGGGCATTTTCCAGCAGAGCGAGGATGACACCAGACAGACTGGTGATCTGCTTGGAAGAATTGATTCGCGAGATGGCATCTTCAGACAGCGGCAAGATCCGCGCTGGCATTGATGTTGGGCTTTGTTGGCAGGCAGGTGTCCAGGTTGGGCAGTATGTGGTCTCACCGGGAAGTCCACTCTGTGTCGTGGTGGCTGGCTAATACCGTGACTTGGTTCGACATTAGGTCACGTGCTGTGTAGCCTTGCTCGCCTAGGAGGCTGCAGGTGATATTCCAGGCGCGGTGATCGAGAAAAAGACGTCACATATGTGGATATCGGGTCTGAAGAAGACGTTTGAGCCGCAGTCAAGCCTCGTGGAGAAGGGGCAAGGGCAAAGAAGCTTCGACGCTTTGTGCTGCTGTCTCAGGCCGTGTGCACAAGGAGCAGCAGCTGTATGCACCTCAGCTGCCTGTTTGTCTCCTCTACCATAGTAATACCCACCAATTCAGCCTGTCTTCGCGACATCAACATTTCCCATACTGCCATTCCCAGCACTGCTGACCTTTGCCGACGACCACGCCCATTGACGCTCCCTGCAACCCCGGCACACCCCGCCTCATCTTCCTCCACTGTGCGCGAGCACGCATTCGCCTGTGCTACTAATATAACTGAGACTGCGAGTTGCGTCATACCACGACCTCCGACTCGACCTGCATACTCCCAGGAGTCCATCATTCAGGACAGTCCACACAACATCACACACAACATGGCCACCGACGTTGCTTCAAGACCGCAAGGTACGCGCGATTCACTTCGGACTGCACTCGGACGAAAGACAGGGCTAACCCGGACATCGCAGAACGAACCTCCAAGCGTCGTCCCTTCGCAGCGTGGGTGAAGCGCCTTACGAACCTCAAGGGCGGGGAGCAAAATGGGAGCAGCGGCAAGGAGAAGAAGTCAGGAAACCCATTGACAGGCGGGAAGCACAAGAAGGGATCCTCCGGGAACGGCAACGTTAAGAACAACCCATATCCAGAGTCTGGCTTTGTGCGCCAACAATCGCCGCGCAGCAGCCGTGATGGGCAGCTATCATTTGCGACGCCGACTCATCCGCGGAACGACGACGGCAGCAGTGTCATCTCTGGCGGGCCACAAGAAAGAGAAAACCACGCAAGCAACAGAAGCAAGGCGCCAACAGTAGCCACAATTCCAGACACAGTCAACAGCGACACCGGACACAGCAAGGCCTTCACCACTACTACAGGAGGAGCTCTGAGCAGCATCGACGGAGCTGGCAATGGCAGTACCTTCAGCTCGCCCAACCACAGCAATCAGTCCCTAACCACAACCTTGACCACCATCCAGTCTACATCTCCAGCAAATACCCTACAGCAGCCCAGCAACTCTCAATCGAATGGCCAACATCTAACGCAACCCGCGGTGATGTTCAGCCACCAGTACCCTGTGTCGCCTGCCTTCAATGCACCTTCCGCCATACCCCGCCACCTGACCGCGAGCAACGACCCGCACCAATCGTCAGTCTTGACCGATGACGCGAGTATTTTGACTCTTGCTTCATCATCCAAACGCCGCCGTCGCAGCATGGACACCGATGCATCTGTGCGTGCTCTCGCTCCCGGCTCGACATGGGGCGGTAGCCGCGAGTCGCTGCCTCTGAGCGTCTTGTCTGGCAACAATGAAGCTTCCGACAGAGCCAGCACAACTGGTCTCTACGCTCCCTCCATCAGACCATCCATGCATGGGCTCGCTTCTGCCGAGCGTGCCAGTATTTATAGCAACCAGGGCGTCACAGCACCAGCTCTAGCCAGCGAGCGGAATAGCTACTACGCCGGTCCAAGAAAGGACCTCGGCGATGCAAAGTCTCTGCGCAGCATGACTGGGCTCGACACTCGCTCGCAATACGATGCTCGCAGCATCAACAATGTCGATTCCAGGAGCTTGAAAGCCGATGACGCGCGGTCGCTCCGCAACCAAGAAGGAAGTATCAAAAACTACGAGGGCAGCATCCGATCTGGCGCACTGGGTCATGGGAGAAATGACAGCATTTCGGGAAGCATCGGCAGCCCCCTGGCGAGCCCTGGATTCGTCAGGCACGCCAGTGCTAGCGGCGTATTGAGCAGACTCAGCGGCGAGTGGCACGATAGCCAGGAAGCGGTGGAGAAGAAGGACGAAGAAGTTCGTGCCGATGCGGAGCCGCTCAAGCAATAATGCGGTTGCGCAGAGAGATGAGTTTTTGCGAAGGGAGGTACTGGTATTCTTTTGGGGTGCTATGAGGGAAATGAGCAACATGCAGGACGGGTGGGCTGGAGAGACTTTTGGAATTTTTTGTTTGGCAAAACCACCGCCACCATTTCGTGTGGATTTTGGGTGGGAGAATCGCTAGATACCCCTTTTATAACTTTACTGGCGCGAAAATGAAACGATATGGATGTTGCTCATGCATAAGCTTTCCACCCCTTGCACATGAAACTGTTTATGTATTTCTAGCCTTCAAGTGACACTGCTTGTATTCAACGAGGACTCATGAAAGAAAAGCCGTGACTGTATTTCCAGCGAACGATCGAGACTACATGATACTTAATAAGCATAAAGGAACCGCGGATTGTGCTCCCCAAGCTCTTCCGCCTCCTCCTCCGTCATGCCTTCAACCTTGTGATCGTCCAGGCCCGCAAGCTTCCGCCTGTTCTGACGGCGGAACCACGCCCAAAGCCCCAGAAATATCACAGCAGACATGCCCGCCATGGCCATGGAAATGGCGTGTCCTTTGACGAACCGAGGAGCGTCGCCAGTAGGATATATGAACGGCGCCGCGATTCCAGCTGAGTTTCCGATCGTGAGCTGCAGACCAGTCGCCACTGTTCGTTTACCGTACCGCGGATTGTTGCTCGGCAGCCATGCCAACGGAAGACCCACAATCACATACAGCCCACACGCCACAAGGAAGCACCCAAAGTACCTCACGCCGCCCGGTGCAGTACTAATCAGAATCGCGTACCCAACAACGCAAATCAACCCAAACACCACCGTGAAAATCGCCCTCTTCTGCGTCCGGTCCGAACACCACGCCACAACAATATAACTGATCGCGCCCAGCGCATAACACGGAATCGTCAACGCCTGCACCTCCGCCACACTCCAGCTCCCCAAACCCTTAATAATCGTCGGCAAAAAAGTACTAAACCCATAGAGAACCATATCGCCGCCGAACTGGCCTGCGCAGAAAAGCCAGATCTTCCAGTCGCGGAAGCCCTCGTAGACGTCGGCTTTGTGCATCTCGTCCGAGGATTTCGTGTGGCCGATTTGCAGCCGGCGGCGCAAGTCGATGAGTTCTTTCTCGCGGGGCGTCAGGTAGCGGGCTGTGGCGACGGTGTCGGCGAACCACCACCAGATGGAGATGCCGAGGATCACGGTGGGGAGGCCTTCGATTATCATTATCCAGCGCCAGCCGCGGAGGCCGGCTATGCCGTCCATGTGGCCGATGCTGTAAATGGGAGGACTACTGTTAACTGTTGATTGTACAAATGATGAGGGTTTGGAGATGGGTGTTTTGCTTACCCGTAGGCTAGAATGCCACCCAGTGAGCCGGCAATGGCTGCTGATACGAAAAGGTAGCCGATTCTCAGGGCGTACTCTCGCTTTGTGTAGAAGAGGGTAAGGTAGATTGCCTGGAGCCGTGGTCAGAATGCTAGGAGTTTGAAGCATGCGAGGATGTACATACTACAACCTTGTCAGCACGTCTTCAACAGTCGTATGGCATCCACAATTACTCACCCAATCCAGGGAACAGTCCGCCTTCCAAAGCACCCAAGATGATACGGCACGCAACCAGGCCCCCGAAGCTTTGTGTAATGCCCGTCAAAGTAGCGACAACGCCCCACGCGGTGGTGATGAACGATAACCACCGAGAAGGCGTGAACTTCTTGATAACCAGGTTACTTGGTAATTCGCTGGCGATGTATGTGACGAACAGCAAGGAAACTGCGATCTGGTATTGGTTCGGTCCGAGGTTTAGGTCCTCCTCCATGCCGTAGAGGCGCGCGTTGCCGATGTTGACGCGATCTAGGCTGTTGGCCTGTCAGTTTCTGTGATTCGATGCTGGATGTGCAGACGATCATAATGAGGCGTGATCAACATACTGCGAAAGCATTAGCACAAGTGGCACTCATCAAGAGCTTTCCTGGGGGGCAGTACCAAACTAAAGAGATACAACAGCATCACAGGCGGTACAATCCATCTGTCAAGTTTGCGAAGCAGGGCCTTTTCTTCTTGCCGGTCGATGTAGACATGGTCCTGAACGGCGTTGTGCTGCTTCTCGTCTGCCGTATCTGGCGTGTTGGAAGCTGTCTGTTCCATCTTGAGATCCATCGGGATGGGTCAGGTCTCGTAAAGATAGAGAAGAGGCAGCGAAGGCCTAGAATGGTGACGGCGGAGTGATAGACCAGGCGAAGAAGCGATGGGCTCAAGCTTATGTATATGGAAGTTCCCTATACGTAACACGGTAACATTGAAGGACGGCTTATCTAGACCCCCCGGCAAGTCAACAATGACCAGGTAGTGACAATATGCGGGGGATGCAAGATTGGGGAGGGAATATCTTCGGTTGGAAGATAGATCCACGACAACGGGACCGATGATTGTGTTTGACGCATGCGAAGCGTTTCTGGGGCCAGCCGTCTTCGGTACAAAACGACTTGCCTAGCACAGGAATCGAGGTGGAAGGATGCGATCATGCTGATCAGCGAAAGATACCCTCGGTAACGCCACGCGGAGGAGGGAAATGACGGTACACTCTTTGTCTTTTGTGGCAGCATTGTCATCAAATGATAGGTTGAATTTGGGTGGTTTTAGGAGATTACTGGACTGACAAGTCATCAATGATCGTGCAGACTTTACGGAAGTTTCATGGATGCCTCTTCGAACTCCCAATTGGGTATGTGCACATAAACCGGCAATGCAGATCTGCCGTGGTGGAGACGCTTTTAACTCTCTTCTGAGATCGGCATCTCAACTTTTGCCGTTATCGTCATACAGCATCACATCATCGGCGTCGTCTTGGTACCAAGAGATTGCCGCGGTGAGGACGTGAAACAACACAGGCTCGCCAGCGCTTCGCCGCAATAAGAAGTGGCCGTCTTGACAAGTATCATGACTTTCGAAAGATAAAGAAAACCGCCTGCTTTGTCCTTGAATTGAGGAGCTGCTTTTCCCGGACTTGTTTCCCGGGCCAATCTACATCTCGCGCCCACGAGTTTGCATACTACCGTATCCCAACCAGAAGCAAGAATGCACCAATACTAAGACCATGGCATCAATGTGATATCTCACGACCAGAAGAGATACCCAGAATTGTGATAGAGTGGCTGTTGGTGCCAGTTGTTGTCGAAGTCGTCATCTGTTTTGTTAATGAATCGTTGCTGATGCGTATGCAGACAAGTGATCAGTGCTTGTGACGAGTGCGCTTGCGAGGATCGTTAGAAAAATGACATTATGATCGGAGAAGTCTCGTTTAGCACAACATGTCTCCAAATTCATCAAGGATCATTACAATCTACCACGAACCAAGTAATAAATGTTCGTCCAAATCAGACGCGAAGTCATTTGGTATGCCACCTTCGGGCAGTATGGCATCAAGCAGTTGCATCTGATTTCCATCCAGGAAGCTCCCAATGATCGGGTCACCGAGGACATCGATATCGTTGTGGCTCAGCATGCCGGAGTTTCCACCATGCACTTCTCCGTTCTGCATTGAAATGGGAGTGTTGGCAGGCTGTTCCCGATCTGCGCTCACAGGCGACCGCTCCTTTGGCGTTTCACCTGATAGACGGAAGCGTGCTTGTAGTTCAGCGGTGCTATTCTCCAGCCTACCAGTCGCACGCAAGTTGGAGACACGTGCTTGGATCTGAGACAGTCTTTCACAGAAGTCGACAGCCGGGATGTTGCCATTACTTTTCAGTGACCGTAGTACGCTCAACAGCGTTTCGAGAAGGTCGGAATTCATTGCTGATGGCTTCATGATAGCTGACATAATCAATATCATTGCTGCCGAGAAGATGTGATGAGCATCCCAGAAACCGAATGTAGCAATCGATCCATCAAGGAACAGACTCTCAACAAGCCGGCTCGAAGCTTGAGCTGCATTGATGCAGCTCTCAGCAAGAGCAAGAGTGATGGATGAAATGCCCTGCCGAGGAGTGGTGTCTCGAGGTTTCGCACCCAGTTGGAATTGTGACTTGAACAGATGGAGAAGAACTGGGCGTGTGGTCTGAATGATGCACTGGTTGTAGGCTAAATGAAGGCTTGCAACTGGCCGAGGAGTGCTCCGCTCAACGACACGGATATCTGGTGGCAGCTCATCTTGCCAAGCGCGGAGTTGATTGAGGATGCTGTGCACTTGATGAATGTACAGGCCTTTTGTAGCTTTTGGGATGCCATAGATTTGAGTCACTAGCACCTATGCGTAAGCTAAAGGCTCTCGAAAGACCCAAACAAAGCAAGTAGACTTACAAATGTTACCAATAATGCGCGCCAGCTTGATGTTGATGACCAAGTTTCGAGGATCAAGAAATTCGGCTGTCTCATCTTGCGTGAGGCTGTCCATACTAGGCATCTCGACGTCGATATCCTCATCTCGGATAGTCAACGGCTGTCCAATCTTGGATGCAGAAAATCGGTCGAAGAAGTAGAGAACCCACCATGTCCGTCGCCGACTTTCGCGCTCGACTGGACTCAAAGCAGTGTGTCGTGACGCAGACCGATGCATACCGAGCCCCATAGCAATTCTCATGGCGATCCCACTATAGACGTATGCAGTCCGAACACGGCCCAAGATATTCGACGCCCATGCCTGTATTGGTTGTCAGTATTTGCCTCCATGGGAGAGTAAATTTTAATCACACACCAGTAGTGTCAAGACCTCAACTTGTATCAGAGATGGCTCTTCGTATGAGTCCTGGTCCATTTGCATCAAGTGGACCGCCTTGGTGAAGTAGTTGGTGCCAGGTACTCTGTTGTTGTCCCCGACACCTCTTCTGTGAGTATAGATCTCGCCCAGTGCCATCAGAGCATAGAATTTGCAAAGCCATAGTGTCGAAGGTACCATGTCACCTCGATACACCGCGTCGATTTCTTTCATGAAGCTGACCTCTAGAAACAGTGGATGGTAATTGCCGATAAAGCGGCGGGCTACATTGAGTAGCAGCTTGACATGCATGCGCTCGGGAAACTCCGGACCTTGATCCACTGGCGTACGATCTGGGCCATCAAGTCGGTGGTAGTTGGAAAGGCCCGCTGTAAGCGGCGCGCATGTGCTGTCGAGGCAGGAAAGTAATCGGTTGGAGAACGCGGCACATGATGCTTCGCCGATGAAACTTGGCTCCGTTGACCGTTCATGGACAGGCCGATCCTGCTGTCTATCGAACAATGGATTGAACAGATTGCTCTCTTCTGACGGTAGAGACGGCGGGTTGTATATGTGACCGCTCTGTTCTCTCGGCGTACTCGTTCCTTCGCCTCCAGAAGCCGATGCAGAAGTAGACAGTGCTCGTAGCCGTCTGCTATCTGCCTCGAGCATCTTGAGATAGCTGAAAACGCAAGTCAGACAATAACAAGGTGCAGGGCTGTTCGACTCATGCATACCTTTCAGTCACAGAAATCTTTCGTTCTTTCAAAGGAAGTTGACAATCGTCCGCTCTGCCAGCAGCTGTACATGAGCGGCAAGGTTGCTCTCCTGAACACTTGATCTTTTGATGGTGACATCTTCGGCAACTGGAGGGAAATGTTAGGCTCAATCATCGAGGGCACTTCTGAGCACTCGCGGCGTACGCTGCTAAGAGCCGCTTCGGCCTTCTCGTAGCAGAAGCGCTCATGTTGTACTGATTCGCAAAGAGTCGTCGGTATCACTGGTAAAACCCGCTCGAAGTCGGAGTCCAAGGTACACTCCCAACCCTGCTCGAGTGACTTCACAGTCCAGATGAGATAAGTGTTCTACTGCTGGGATGGACTGTCCAATGCCACAAGCCGGCCAGTAAGCAAATTGTTCACAAGGCTCACGAACAGGGCCAAATCGACAATAGCATGATGTTGTGAGGGTGTCATCAGAACCTAAGCATCCACATGGACAACGGGATTGAGACACACCGATTGGAAGGAGGCATGCTTCGGCAAATCGAATCTTGCCGAGTGCCATCCCGGCAAGTGTCAAGATAACGTGTTATCGTGCGGCTTGCGGTCTGTGCGCAGAATCTACATTTCCGACCGGCCTGGCAAAGCCGACCTCGTAACATGCACACCCCGCGCCTACCAGTAAGTGAGTGTAAAGTGTCCCATGTACACTCATCATCGCCGTTGCATCGATAAAGTTAAGTAGGTAAGGTGCCTCTCTTCCAAGTTGTTGTCTGCGTTCATCATCACTCCTCACGACCACGAAGTCCTACCATAAAATCCCGTTCTTTCATTCTTCTTGGAGTTCCATTTCATTTCACATAGATACCCCAATATGGCATCACAAGGCATTCGCATCGCTATTGATCGCGGTGGAACTTTCACAGATGCTTGGGCTGAGGTGCCAGGGCGCGAAAAGCACATCGTCTTCAAGATCCTCTCAGTATGCCCTGACGAAAATGACGACGCTCCGACAGAATGCATCAGGCAAATTTCAACGCCCGGTGGCGGAGGATATGGGTCCAAATCTTCCGAGCATGATGACGGGAAATTGCGGAAATCATTTGCCGATGGCCTTGTCGTTCCGCCTAGAGAGCAAAGGGCTTTCTTAACAAATGGTTCATTGGGAGTAAGGCATAGCACAGCTACAGGTAACTAGATCATGTACCAACGCTGGTGCGAAGTCGCACCATTATCCAGACCGGCTTGGGCTTCCCTTCGGCTATCACGATGTGTTTGAATGATTTGATAGATGTTGTCCAACGATTTACACCGAAAGGAAGATATACGCGCATGTCTTCTAAGTAAATTTCGATGAGCGTTTGGTCGACCTCCATCACATAGGCGAAGACGCAAACTGAAGTGTAACATGCTGCCTGGAACAACAAAAGCGAGGTCTGCTACTGCCTGAACGCTGATCAGTCACCAGTCACCGCACATTGATTGGTGCAAGGCAAAACAAACTCACCATTAGAGTACTCCCGGAAATCGTGGTAACAAAAGCGAGAAGCGCGACTTCACAAACCATAACACACGGCAACTCACCACCTTCCACACATCGGCAACTTCTCCTCGAACACCCCGCGACCAGCCACATTTGACCAAACATCAAGAAAGATCCCCAAAGATCACATATTGTCAAGGTTGATCAGACAACATGCAGTACAACGTCTTCAGAGTCGAGTTCCTCGGCCAGCCGAACAAGGCCAACCACGTCGCCATTTACGTCGAAACGAAACCCAAGAGCGACGACCACGAAGGCTCTGGCATCAAGTACCACGTCGTTGGAACCATTCTGTTTGGGATGAAATACACGCGGGAAACCTCCGAGAACTACATGCTCTCGCCCGAGTACGTTGCCGGCGCAGAGCGTCTTATCGGTCATGTTGCCGAAACCGACATACCGCGTCTCGAGCAAATCTGCGAGTCGATTCCTCCTCCGGCCGCTCAGGTGGCCTTGAATGGCCGCCGACTGGATCCGTCGAAGCCACTTCGTCGTTGCGGAGAGTGGGTATAGGAAGTCGTGGCCGAGGCGTTGGCAGAGGGAGTGGTAAAGAAGTCAGAGGTCGTCGTCAATGAAGACCTTGTCGAGCAAGCGAAGGGCACACAAGGCGGCGGTCTTTAAACATCAGCATCCCTTACTGCACTGTTTGCTTGCTACCAACATGTCCACGGTGACGAGCACTTCTCAGTCAATGCGTGTCTCTTCGTACGTAGCAGAATGATAAAACCAGGAGCATGGCTCGTTGCCATGTTCTCGTACTAATCCCCTTTCTAGCAGCAGAGGGCATGTTAACGTACATACAAAGACAAGACTACGCTCAGAGCTCAACAGAACACGAAACAATTGACCATACAAAGTCGACCTAACACAATCTATCTGCCACCGTCATCCAACATGTCCTTCAAAGTCTACAAGGTCGAGTACATCGGCCAACCTGGTCGAAGGAACCATGTCGACCTCTTTGTCGAAACAGGCGACGAAGGCAGCGGCATACTGTACCCCGTAGTCGGAAGCATTCTAAGAGAAATGGAGTACCAACGCCGCGAGGGCCACCATTACTCGAAATCGTTCAGCTTTGTTCCCGGTACGGACGTCCTCATCGGCAATGTTCAGTCAGCTGATCTCTCGCGCTTCGATCGCATTTGTGAGTCCGTGCCTGCACCGGGCGCCCAGCTCAATCTTGACGGCAGCCAGATCAACGCCTCGGTACCCCTACGCCGCTCATCGAATGGGTCGAGGAAGTGATGGAAAAATTGGTGGCAGAAGGGGTGGTGAAGAAATGATGGCTCAACACTTGATAAGCGTAAGCAACGGCCAACAACCATTCCCTCACGTCGAGTTGCTGGGCTCGATACCGAAAGTTGGGGGAAGCTCGAAGGACTATGATGGTAAGAGGTCTTTCTACTCCTTACTCGAATGATCACTAGGGCTTGGAAGCGTGTGGTTCCGAAGTATTCTTGCATTCTGTTTGTGCTAATTTGTGTTTTGCGACTGGAGCCTGAAGGGATTGTACCCTCAATAAAACAGGATACTTCGAATTCTTTGCATCGGTAGATACTCATTGGTGTAAACGTCCAGCGTGTCCTGAATAATGTCGAGCCACTCGGTTCTGAAAGTGTTGAAGATGAGCGAGTTGCAGAATTCCCAGTACTCCGGAGACCACCCAGAGTATTCCCAGTCGATGATGGTCAATTTGATCTTGCCATGGTCTTCGGTACCATGGTTGCCTCGATTTACAAGAACATTTCTTGCTTGTAGGTCTGCGTGAGTAAAAGCGATCCTGTGCTTGGGTAAATTCGAAAGAATTGTGCGGAAGAGTCGGATGGAGGAAAGCGGTTCCGTTTCTGCCAGTGGGCTGAGCATGCCTTCATTCATCTCGTTCTCGCTTGTGAAGAGACCATTTACATTGGGTCTTTCGGGCCCACCTGTGTTGAATACGCCATCAAAGCATTTTCGATGGCCGACTGAGCCGATATAACCGTGATCCGGCATGAGTCGCAGGCTTTTGACTGCGTCTTTCAGCTGAGACTTCACCTCTTCCCGCTCCATGGCGCTCAAGTCTGACCAAATCTCGTGCAAACATTGTCCCTCGACAAATTCCATGACGATGTACTTGATCTTCGCGTTGTCGGGGTCTGTCATTGTCCCGAGAACCTTCGGGACTGGCACGTCGCTGTTGGCTGATACGTAGCGCATGGTCTCCGCTTCTGTGAACGGAACTCTCCCACCATACTTTACCACAAAGGCATCTCTGACCTTCACAACTTTAGCACCGCTTTGTGAGCTGAGAACTTCGGTTGCGTTGAGTATTTCTGCAATCGAAGGAAGTCGCATGTCTGCCATGTTTGAAACGCAGTGTTGTTGGATCCCGTGAAGACGACCAGTGAAGGTAGAATAAGAATGTTTTTCTGGATGTCGACCAAAGAAAAGTGAATATACTCCCAGCAGGTGGCAGAGATGCGCGGACGCGTAGTACGCGTAGCAAGAACTTCTCTGAGAGGCGTGCTTTGGAAACGCTGGTTTCTAGATCAGCGCGGAAATTTGAACTTCTTGACTGTGGCCAGCAGTGCATGAGCAGACGAACTCAGCAAACAAGAGCTTCATATACGTCACATTGTCGTTGTTCGACTTGAGGGAGTTGAGTGATTGAAGCTCAAAGTGTTGTACAAGGATCAAAGTGGGTCGAGGCAGGCGCAGCGGACCGAGCCACCACTAAGGTTCAGCTGGCGAATGACCGGGAGATGAGGATGCACGTGTGAACGCATCGACGCATCTCGCCAGACGACGCCAGAGATCAGTGGGGCTGGTAGCATTGAGAGAGCTATATTTCTTCCTGCAAACCTGAAGACCGGCAATACTCACAGTGCAAGAAGCTTGTTCGACCAAAATACCAGCCATTGGACCTCCGCGACCTCTCCTCCAGGACCTGCACAGCAAACAGCACATCAAGAGCAAGCCACCAAAGCCGAAGCAGTAAACACAACCATGTCGAGCCAACCTCTCCTCCAAACCGCTCCGGGTAAGTCCACAATGCTCTCACCACTCTCTGCAACCAATATCTGACAGCAACCCCTCCAGGCAAGCGCATCGCCCTCCCAACTCGCGTCGAGCCCAAGGTCTTCTTCGCCAACGAGCGTACCTTCCTCTCATGGCTCAACTTCACCGTCATCCTCGGCGGCCTCGCCGTCGGCCTTCTCAACTTCGGTGACCGCGTCGGACAGATCAGCGCTGGACTCTTCACACTCGTCGCCCTGATGGCCATGATCTACGCGCTTATCACATTCCACTGGCGCGCAAAGAGCATTCGTATGAGAGGGCAGGGTGGATTCGATGATCGCTTTGGTCCGACAGTTCTGGCTATTGCTCTGTTGCTTGCAATCATTGTCAACTTCATTCTGAGGATCACTGGAACTGGAGGTGCGAAGAAGTGAAGAGACGGGCTTCAATGAGAATGATGAGAGAAATTCGAGATCAGAGGAAACCGGGCATGCGCGCATGGACTGAACCAGTGCACGCACATCAATACTTGTGCCTGGGAGCTACTGCGGATGCTGGATACGCTGTAGATGGATCAAGAGACTTGTAAAGAGAAGAGGCAGAAGCCCAGAAAGAGCCTGCCAATCCGCGCTATAGCACAGCGCAACAACACCAGGCGACTTGTAACTACCAGCGATTTGTAAATATGTTTATGAAGCTTTTTAGTCACGACATAAGTATGCTATGAGTTACCAACTCTCTATCACCGTAATTCCACGGTTTCTCCAGATGATTCTTAAATATAGCATCGACGCTACAGTCAGTCACCCTTCTACTTTGGCCTGCAGTTGACCTTTGCATTACTTGTGGCCAGGACGAATGGTCCCGAACATTGGCTGAACCCGTGGGTGTTTGTCTCAGTACTCCGCATGGACTCCGGGCTCTCTGTTAGAGCTGATCAATGGGATCTGATGATCTACAGGTAGCCTATGGTCTATTCACATAACGCCTATTTGACATGAGTATCAGCCTCTTGCCTCATCAGGTTGATGGACCTCATTGCAGCTTGAATATGAGCGCAAGCCACCATGAACCCCAGTACGGTGAAGCAAAGCAGCCACGCGTGCTCTCACTGTGTTGTACTAGCAAATCCAAACGGACATGCATTTAAAATGTCTGGTGATAGCGAAGCAAAAGACCAAATCAGGCCTCACATGACATCCTGAGGCATCAAGACAACGCCGTGCTCAAGCAATCGGTCCGACAGCTCTCCATCCGCAACATCGTTTGTGGACCCAAAACGCGCACCACGGGGTCTCCGCAGGACCTCCACGCACAATACAACACTTGAACCCGTCCGCCGAGTTGACACCGCGAACGATGGGGATGATGCGATAGCGTGATGCGGGGTTTCGTGGAGTTTGGTAACGACAGTGCTATTTCCTGAGAAGAGATGGACGCCTTGTGAGAAGTCCATGCGGTTCGGCGTCGCGAAGCATCGACGGGGAGGCTTCGAGAAGAGGCAGAGCCTCAGGAGTTCTTTCACGCGTCCTCTGACCAAAAGGAATGGATTACTGCGCATCTGAAAACGCTTGATTAGTCAACGGCGATGACTGCTGACCCAAAGTACAGTCCCTCGACGCTCCTACATTATTTGCTCCGGCAGTTTCTCCGTCATCTTACAGTTGTGCATCAATTGTGGGCTCGATGAGCTTACAGCCCAATAATGTGGACTGATCATTTCCGCCAGCGAGGCCAGGTCGATGTCGAAGTTACTCCACCCGAGATCACTTGATAACGCACTTTCGGACAGTGCTCTGTCCGCTGCGTTCCGGAGATCACGGATAGTAGACTTTTCGTAATTGAACGAGCGAGCGAGTCCGGCAGCCGTGACTGTAACGTTCCATGCGTGCCATGTGACATTCAATCATCCTACACCGGATAGTCGGATTCAGAATCTTTCAGCCCTACATTTTTCACGGCCTGAACAGCCGGCAGTTTCCAGACGAAGAGTGCTAGAAACAAAATTGATAACGCAAGTGACGTCAAGCTTGACGATTTCTCGCCTTGGCACGCGATACGACGCTTCGAGCATCCTTCCAATTGCTTAACAATCGCGAATCGCCGCGGCTCCTCCACCGTCGGGCGGCGACGAAGCGAACAAGAAAGGCACCAAGACCGCCGTCGAAAGCTTCGGCGCGCCAAACCCATGCCCAAGCTTCTCGTTTGACTCGACCCAAGGACCATGTGGAGCTGTCTTAGACCGGCTCCGACCAGTCCGCGCCTCTCCTCGACCTCACGGACCGGGATTGTCTTCATCAGCTCATGGCAAATGCGGTCATCGCTCGATTTCCACTACCCGGTCCCACGGACGGAAAGCCTCGTGGACGAGCACGAGGGCGAAGGCGGGATGACGGTGGGCAATGGAGAGAAAATGTGGGCAAAATGCTCTGGGGATTAATCTGGGTCTGTGGTTGCTCGTCGTGTCTTATAAAATCCCCGGGCCCCATCGTGAGTACCTTTGGTGGCCTGACCCTCTCACAAACTCTCTTTCAACTTTATCATCACTTACAACACCTCACAACATGGGGTTGTTAAATACCCTGAGGCGCAATGAGCCTCCTGCTCCCCAGAACGGCAATTATGTTTCTGGAACACAGTCTCCAGCTTCGGCTGAGATCGAGAAGGGCAATGTTGACACCAGCACACCGGTCAAGCTCTTTACACCACGGATCTTTGCTATGATCATGATTGTATCACTCGGTGGTCTCGTCTTCGGTGTAAGTCAGAAGAATTTCTTGCCACTTACAATCGACTAACTGTGTGAAAGTACGATACTGGTCAAATCTCAGGCTTTCTAGAGATGGAGGATTTCCTTCAAAGATTCGGCGACACAACCAATGAGCAAGGCGGTCCTGCGTTCTCGAAAGTTCGTTCAGGCACAATCGTCGGTCTTCTTTCTATCGGAACTCTCATCGGTGCTATCGTTGGTGCTCCCATCGCCGATGCGTTGGGCAGAAAGCTCGCAATTGTTTTCTGGAACGTCATCTTCTGTGCTGGCGTCGTCGTGCAGATGACGACTCTGACAACATGGTATCAAATCGCTATCGGCCGTTGGGTCGCTGGACTTGGAGTTGGCGCTTTGTCGGTGCTCACTCCCATGTACCAGTCCGAAACCGCGCCTCGCCAGATCCGTGGAGCCATGGTTTCGTGTTACCAGCTTTTCATCACTCTTGGAATCTTCATCGCCAATTGCATCAACTATGGCACCAAGGACCAATATTACGGCCAGCCTGCTTCGTGGAGAATCCCTATGGGTGTTGGTTACATCTGGTCGGTCATCATGGCCGTCGGCATCATGTTCCTTCGCGAATCACCTCGCTGGGAGTACCGCAAGGGCCGTGTGGAGAGTGCGCGAACAACCATTGCCAAGTCTTATGGTGTGCCCGAGAACCACTGGGAAGTTGACCGAGAGATTCGTGAAGTTCAGGCGAAGCTCGATGCTGAGAATGCCGGTGGTGGAAAGCACCCGTTCTACGAGGTCTTCACTGGCCCACGTATGCTGTACCGTGTCCTCCTTGGTGTCAGCATGCAGGCACTTCAGCAGCTCACTGGTGCCAACTTCTTCTTCTACTACGGCACGACTATCTTTACTGCGACTGGTCTGGACGACTCTTTCCAGACAGCCATGATTCTCGGTGGCATCAACTTCGCCATGACCATCCCAGGCACCTTCGTCGTCGAGCGATTTGGCAGGAGACGTGCTCTGATCACTGGAGGCCTCTGGATGTTCGTTTGCTTCCTGATCTTTGCCTCTGTCGGCCACTTCGCCTTGGACCAAGGAACTCCCCAGAACACTCCCGAGGCTGGATCCGCTATGATCGCATTCGCATGCTTGTTCATCGCCGGTTACGCAATGACCTGGGCTCCGATCGTGTGGGCCATCGTCGGCGAACTCTACCCGACTCGCTACCGCGCCCAAGCAATGGGCTTGGCTACTGCCTCCAACTGGATTTGGGTAAGTTGCAACTGCTACCGCCAAATTTTAGAATTTCACTAACAACTTGCAGAACTTCCTGATTTCTTTCTTCACTCCGTTCATCACCGGAGCTATCGACTACCGCTACGGCTACGTTTTTGCAGCCTGCAACTTCCTCGGCTCTGTTGTCGTCTACTTCTTCCTCTGCGAGACCCGCGGACGCAGTCTCGAAGAGATCGACACAATGTACATCATGCACGTGCCACCACGCAAGAGCACCAACTGGGTGCCTCCTCAAGGCGAAGACCTCGTTACCGCAGACGCATTGCACTTGACACCAGGCGCGAGGAAGATCCGCAAGACCGATGCTGCTGGCATGGAGGGCGAGCAAAGGATCGACGCTCTTCCACCACCAACAGCCCAGCATGGTATTCACGACGTCACCGGCACTGGCTATGAGGCAGAGTCGGGCGGTGTCCGTGGACAGTCTGTGTACTAGTTCTGGTGTTGCTACACGCGATTCGGCTTGGTCAAAGTACCAATGCTTTCTCTTCTAGATTCCCCGACATATAGATAACAGTACAATGTATAATCTGTATTTCTCAACCCACGGAGCTCAACTCCGGTTCTCACTGTCCTGACTAGATCTTCATCTATCACAACTGACGCGAACACACGCCTTCGCTACAACGGTGGCATCCTGGTATGTATCGATTTCTCTACGATCACTAACTACAAAGAATACTCAACCTATATCAATGGCAAGAACGCAACAAACCGATTCCGCGACTGAGAACAACCCTCTTCTTTAGCTGCATGTGGCTTGCATTGAGTCTTGCATGCCTGTCCGTTTGAAGAAAGATCGGCGCTTGGCTTGCAGCGACGAAACAACCAATGCACGTCGAGGTGGTGCAGTCTAAGCAATCGCCCGATAACCGATCTTGGCTGCGAGTAACGCCTATCTTGCAGCTCTCTTGCTCTTTGCATTTAAGCCCGTCGTCTGCCTATAACCCGGATATTGATGTCCAGCTGGACGACTGCCGAGACAGCTGAAAGCGCAATTCCATTATTGCATGTGAGCATCTCTTACGAGCATCGTATCACTACAATGGATCCCGAAGGACTCGTCGAGAAAGAAGGCGTCTCCTCCGTTGCTGTGGGATCCGCTGAGCCTACAGGCTCGTCTCCGAATCCCTACGGTTCTCATGCTACAGCGGCGTACGAAGATGAGGCATTGGCAGCCGATCAAGGCCGCTTGAGACGGCTGTTCAGCTTCGTACAGCTCCTTGCCTTCGCACTGACGTTCATGTCAAGCTGGGAAGTGATTGCCATGTGAGGCACTACCTGTACCAGGCTGCTCTCCCCTTCACGACTGACTCTCATCTCCAGGAACATGGGCGCTTCTCTCTACAACGGAGGACCACAGGCCCTAGTCTGGGGCTGTCTACTCGTCGTAATAGGCTCTCTATCCCAAGCACTATCCATGGCAGAGCTAGGCTCCATCCTGCCCATCGCAGGCGCACAGTATCACTGGACCGACATGCTTGCCCCGGAAGGCTCGCGAAGAATCATCACCTGGTTCCAAGGATGGGTGACCTGGTTTGCGTGGGTATCTGCTCTCGGCGGGAGTAGCTCTAGTCTGGCGTTCAGCTTGCAGGGCGTGATAGCTGAGAATCTGCCCGGGTATGCTGATGCTCAGAAGAGCTGGCATTTGGCGCCTATCATGATTGCGATTCTGGTGACGACTGGACTCATCAACTCGTATGCTTTTAGCATCGTGCCTTGGCTTGAGTTGGCTTCTGGTGTGGCTCATTGTCTCTTATTCATCATATTCGTCGGAGTCTTCGCTGGTCTTGGGACAGAAAATACCGCCGAGTTCGTCTTCACCGATAGTACCAGCTACTCTGGCTGGGGCAAGTTCGTCGCCTTCAATATCGGCATGCTGGTTCCTGCTTGGGGCTTTATTGGTTTTGATGGAGTAAACCACATGTCTGAAGAGGTCCGGAAAGCTCGTCACGCGGTTCCTCGCGCCATGGTCTACACCATCCTGATCAACGGCACACTTGCCCTTGTCATGGCTCTCGTCATCATGTTCCAGATGGGAGATATCACGCCGTACTTGGAGTCCGGATATCCTATCATCCCCATCTTCATGGCAATCGCCGGCCCCAAAGCCGCTAACGCACTCGTCTCTGGACTGCTCATCATCACGTACTGTGTGGTGGCAGCCTCGCTTGCTTCCGTCGGGCGTATCACCTGGGCTTGGGCGCGAGATGGAGCTCTGCCCAAGTACTTCGCTCACGTGGATCCCAAGTACAGAGTGCCGATTCGAGCTCTGTGGCTTCCGATCTTGATTGTATCCCTACTGTCATTGCTGAACATCGGCTCCACTGCCGCAACAGCGTTCTCGGCGTTCACTTCCCTCTCGTCACTCGGTCTATACTCGTCCTACATAATTGCCATCGCATGCCTCCTCAACGCTCGCCTCACTGGCATCCTGGGCGAGACTTCTTCCGCACGAGTGCAGTACGGAGAATGGCGTCTTCCCAAACGTCTAGCAGTGCCAATAAACGTTTACGCTCTGGTGTGGACGATTTACATCACGATCTACTTGCCGTTTCCAACAACGTATGAGGTCGACGGCTCGAATATGAACTATGCGCTTCCGATCTATGCTTTTGTGCTTTTCTGTGCGACGGTCGGGTGGTTCGCTTGGGGACGCAAGCATTGGCCTGGTTTGAATGCAAGCGTGATTGCCTTGGTCCGGAAAGAGAGTTGAAGAAGCTTGCTTGCAAAGATTCCTAATACCCTCCCATTTTTATTCTTTGACAGCCCGTAGAGTATACGACAGCGGCAATCGATCCCTCCCTGTCTCCAGCGCCCACTCTCCTACAATCATGCGTCAGCAAAGCAACTCCCACCGATCTCCACCTTTGTAATAGCAACTCACCGTCCCCAACACTAACCATCTGCCCTGGCAGCGCATTCCACGGCACACTCCGATGCTCCTCCAACATCGTAACCCTCATCCCCACCCCAAGCAAAGCACCCACAATCTCCCCCAACCCATGATTCCACTCCACCGTCTTCCTCGCCTCAAACGTCTTCCCCTCCATCTCCAACCTCACATACGTCGACGGCTCCTCACTAACAATCGGCTCCGCGGTCTCAAAGTAAGGGTACTCCACGACCAACTTGCTCGGATCCGTGTCGCCTACGGCGAGAAGCACCGGATGCCCTTCCCTAATAAACAACTCCCCACCACCAGGCCTCAACAACGCACACACCGTCTCAGCCCAGCGTTTAATATCAGGCAACCACCCCAACGCTCCAATTCCCGTAAACACCACATCCCACTGCCCCCTCCCTAGCAACTCTGGCGCAGCATACACATCCCCTTCCACGAACGCCAATTTCTCGCCGCCGCTGCCGGCTGTGGCGGATGCTAGTTTGCGCGCTTCGAGGAGGCTGGCCGGGCTGAGATCGAGGCCTGCGACGTGCGAGGCGCCCAGGCGGGAGAGGGAGAGGGTGTCTGTGCCGATGTGGCATTGGAGGTGGACGACTTTCTTGTCTGTAAGAGAAGGGAGGCGGGGGACGTCGAATTTCACGGTATGGGAGAGTAAGGCCGGTTCTGCGATCAAGCGGGCGACGAGGTAGTCGGGGGACGTGGCGTGCTGAGTGTTTTGGCGTGAGTGAGTGAAAGTGTGAAGTGAAGTGAAGTATATTCAACCCAAAGATCGACTGACTGCACGGCACGGCAGCAGACAGACGCAGATTCGTCGTGTCGTTAGACGCAGCAGACCTGCAACAGAAGGACGTAGCGTAGTCAACTTACATGAGGAGCACGTTCATCCCAACGCGCACGATTGATGGCGAGGTAGTCGATGTCGATGTTGCTCGACTCCCCAGCGCTGCTGACCTGCCGTTCCTTTTGTGCCATCCCGTCTGTTTCCCAATTGCTCTTAAAAATAATAGAATACCTTAACTAGTAGGAGTAGAAAAAATTCCGTACAAAAGAGCAACTAGAGTTCGTCGAATGTCTTTTGACTGTCTTCCCTATCATTGTATGGCCCCAATGCTGCTGGCAAAAGAACGCCCTCAAGAACAGAGACCGAAGATCCAAACGTCGACACCGCCCATCGCCACAGCGTTAGGTCGTCGTGTCTCCGCTTCTGAAAAGAGTTAAAAACAAAATACACTACCCGCCGGTGGTCCCATCGTGCAAGAACATCTTACCACTTCCGAGATGCGCTGGCCACACATGCGAAAGCTGACTTGATGGTTGAAAAAAAAACAGTCGTTCTGTTCGAGACTGAAAGATTTTGTTC
>Ga0265797_10001528_pt1 | contig 40575 bp, 32 predicted proteins | sample P2T30metagenome_FD_192433 | JGI IMG/M metagenome (GOLD analysis project Ga0265797, IMG submission 192433) | Plant litter microbial communities from East Loma Ridge, Irvine, California - P2 T30 | ecosystem: Environmental > Terrestrial > Plant litter > Unclassified | place: USA: California...
TCCTGACCCATGCGGCGGTCCATGAAGACACGGAGCTTGCGCTCATCTTCGATCTCAATGAGCTTCTGGGACCCGTTGGCCGGGTAGGAGATGTTCAACTTCATCTTGTCGGGTCGACGGTGTTGTGTCCGCTTGGTGGTTCGAAGGTCGCTTGGTCGAGAGAAAGGTCGCGTGTAGTTGGAAAGTTCTCTTTCTCAAATTGCCTGCCAAGCGCGGCTGTGGGTTCGCGATTGTGTGTGGAGACGGGATGGAAGGGACGGGATGGTCCGAACGGAAGATCTTATCGTCTTGTGATGCCTCAGGCAGCAATCGGCTCTATCAACCAGAATGTATCTGCAGTGGGAGTGGGTTGCGAATGATTTACACATAATCAGTATTTCTACAATTCACATGTGAAGCAGCAGACTCGCCTTGTGCTGACTCATGCTTTGAATGTAGCAATTTGTTTGACGCACTGTCAACTCCACTGACTGACCTGCACGTCGTCGTCGTTTGGCCGTCGGTGTCCAGACGAACCACTAAAAATGCCAGTACACCTTCATCTCCAACTAATCGCCTGACTTCAGTGTAGGAACATGACAGCCCTTGATTTAGAGACTGGAGAGTCTCTTGCATTCAATGCCTTTCCCAGCTTAGCTCTGTGTAGCTCTGGACCGTTATGTACCACAACATAATTCTCAGCCCTGTACCACTTCTGGCGTACATGTACCGTAGTATTTTCGACAGACTCAAGTACGCAAACAATCATTTGGAGGAGTAGACGCACGAAATGCACAAGTAGTTGTCTATGGTATGCAAAGATTAAACTCACACAGGGAAGAAGTGTAAGTGAACGCTGTGGGTCGCCGTTCCACTGGGGGAAAGCGGACGAGCTTCCCGAGATGAGGAACCCCCAAAAGCGTCATCATCAACAGACTGGGGAGAGCGCATAGGAGCAATAATGCCCTCCTCCTAGCATCCAATAACCATCGCTCACAACCGACACAACACCATGTCACGGCCATTCCTTTAAGCTTCCCGGAGCACTAACATGCTGGAGTCTGGACAATGTCATGCGCGGCCCTGAAGCTGCTTCCTTACCTCGACTAACATGCCTTCTCCATCACCGCCCTCAAACATCCGCGCATTCGTACACTGGAGGGAGCCCAGCATCTACGCTGGAGAAGACGTGGAATGCATCATAACTTTCAGGAACGTCGCGACACCCCCCGGGCAGGTGCCGCAAGAGGAGGATGAAACGCGGACTCCTTACGCCAATGGCTTCTCGCGAGCGCCGTCAGCCGTCGCCAGCAGGAGGTCTTCCTTGGTTCAAAGCAGTGTACAGGCCAGCTGGGCACCGTCCTTCTCAGGCTCAAAGCAAGCGCCGAATGGCAAGGGTCACAGGCCAACATTGTCGCTCAATGTGTTGAGCGCACCCACTCGAGGCGGTCCACCTAGCGCCGGCTTGCATAGCGCCCCGATGCCAGGTCGACCTACAACATCTGCTCGGCCCGCAAGAGGACATGGTCGGTCGTTGTCAATCATGTCATTAGGGAGCGAGGCGGCTAGTGACGGCCGGCAGCTCATGCCACCGCCCACCAGTAAGAGACCGACACGAGGGCATACACGAAGTGCAAGCTTGCAGGTCACATCGAAACCGCCGCCTCTACCCTCACCACATGTCCCTGTTATGTCTTCATCGTACAGGCAGCCTTCTCCGCTATACGAATCATTCACTCCGCCGGGCGTCTCGGGAGAAAATGGCGAGCCTCCATCCATCCAATCACCTAGGCGGAGGCCAGGCACAGTCTCCGCCGATTTCACACCACGCGCGGGAGGCCATAGGAGGAACCCAAGTGGTATGAGTGGTGGACTGAGCCCAGAATTCGAATTTCCACCGCGCCCGCAGCCTACGAACGACCGTCCTCAGCCTCAACCTTCTCCGCCGAAGCCTGTCCGGAACCACTCAAATATGCATTCTAGTCAGAACCGCGGTATATCTCCACGACCTCCTGAGGGCTGGTCTGGTCCCATGAGTAATCTGCACCCTATTTCGAGGGTAATCACAGAATCTTCAGCCGGTGGGACACCTCGCAGCAGTGGAGATTTCTACAGTACAAGCAACCACAGCGATGAGACTCTTGCATCCGAGCTTCCTTACCAGAGCCAGGCCAACGGAAGGCTTATACCTAGGCCACAGCATTCTCGACAAGCTTCGCGCTCAACGCGTCCCGCCGATAGCCACCCTGCAGAACCCGAAACACTTATGATGGGCCATGCTCAAACAACAGGCCACTTCACCCTCGACGGAAGCCTAGTAAATGCAGCGCCATTTGAAGATGTCAAGCGCAAAGGCGTTCAAGGCGGTGGCGGCGTTGTTGGCGTGGAGCGCTCGAAGAGAGCTTCCGGCATGTTTGGTGCGTTCAGCTGGGGCAACCTTGGCGAATCGATCGGCGGACTACTGGGCAGCGACGACATGAGCTCAATGGCGCAAATGAAGGCGACTGCAAGCTCAAAGACCGTGCCACTGCTGTCAACACCGCAAAGTCTCCTGTTCGTTGATCTCTGCCTAGCCCCTGGTGAAAGCGCGAGCTATCATTATTCATTTGCCTTGCCACGCGGCTTGCCACCGACGCATCGTGGAAGGTCCATCAAGATCTCGTACCACATTTCGCTAGGCGTACAGCGCCCCGGAGGTCAGCCAGTCAAGCAGATTGAAATCCCCTTTCGTGTTCTGGGCAGTGTCAACAGCCGCGGAGAAGTATTGGGACATGATCTGATGTCACCTTACATCATGTTGAAGGACTCGGCGCGCACAAAGAGCATCTCGGCGTCTCTTTTGTCGCCAAATACATTCCCAGCCTTCCCTCCGAAGGCAGACAAGCAAGCCAAGCCAGCCAAACAAGGATTGGAAGACTTTTTGCGCTACTCAGAGCGGCTGCTAGAATCGCCGGCAGACGCCAACGGCGTTCTCCTATCGCCAACGTCCCCGATGTCACCGACTTCACCAGCTCTCTCACCTTCGGCTTCGGAAAGACAAAGTCATGACGAACCACAGCCGACCACCACCAAAGAGATAATCGACTTTGCTATTCTTCGTTCAAATCGCTCCAGCGAGCCTGGGACGTCTCAGAGCTCGAACAGGTTCAACATCGCGCGATCAGGTCAGCCTGTGGCAGTACTTACACTTTTACGCCCGGCATATCGTCTGGGCGAGACTATCATCGGCACCGTCGATTTCGTAACTCCCTTGCCTTCGCGGGAAGAGTCGAAGCAAGCACAGACCTATTCAGTGAATCTAGAGCTGGAGTCAGCAGAGCGCATTGACCAGTCCCTGGCTCTTCGCAGTTCCACTTCCATCCAGCGCGTCACGCGAAAGGTCCACGCCTCACTGCGAGAGAACTCGCTCTTTGCAAAGTCCATCAGCTTTAGCATGACCATTCCGGCTCAGGCGACTCCCACTTTCGAGACCACTGGTGTCAGTTTGCTATGGAGGCTACGCGTGGAGTTCACGACCGAACGACAACAGATGCCATGGCAGGAAGAAGGGCAGGAGGACAATGAAGAGCACTTGGAGGAGATTGGTCGCGACGAGAGAGGTGCAAACCTGCTGGCGAAGGAAAAGCTGATGGCCGAGACTTTCGAGATTGCTGTTCCGTTGAGGGTCTACGGCGCACAGGGCGTGGATGGTCTGGGTAGCGACCCGGACGCATTGGCTATATGAGCGATTTGGCGCTTTTAACTCTGTAAACTTCCAGCCGGGTGTAATTATATGAAAAGTTATTCGATCTTCATCTGTAAGAACTCATATCATCATGCGGTTAGGGCCGCTAGATGTCGCCCGTTAAGACCGCCCGCTTATGATCGCCACTTGCTTTCGCGTTCCATTCCATGACTTTCTTTTTCTCACCTCGACGCTAGTGATCCTCGCTCGGCCTCTTGAGCTCACGTCTGAAATCCGATATCGCAACATAATCCTTGCTCGGCCCTTTCACCTTGTGCGTGACCTCAAAAGCACGCAACGAGATCCCTGCTAGACTGAATTGATACTTGGTTTCGTACATATCATCCACGCAAAGGTGATCAGCTTTCGCAACACACCTGCCTTGGAGAGTCTCGTCATCCGGCGACGTGAACGCAAGGTTGTGGAACAGGTAGTCCACTTCAAGATTGCGGTCCGGCTTCACGAACCACACGCTCAACTGGTCTTGGAGCTCCGAATAGCGATAGACGTAACGCCGGCTGGCGGGAATAGGCTGTCCTTCCGCAGGAGTGAAAGTGCCGGTCTCGATGTAAAGGTATTCAAAATCAAATTTGCCGCCGCTGTTGTCGGGTGTTGGGAAACGGGGAAGGAATCTCGCCGTGCCAGAGAACACGCCTGATGGTAGGGCGCCTTTGGTGCTGACGATGCGACGGTGAAGATGCCAGTTGCCGTGAAGGGCACGGAAGACGGCTCGAGGGACGTATGCGCCCTTTTCCCTGCACGACTTCCATACTTTGTACATGTCCGTCATGATCTTGTCAGCTTCAAGCTTCTCGTCAGCTGGAGCCAGGTATCTGGCGGGCGAAACGGCGCCCTCTCGCTCGGCGAAATGGCCGTCATTGCGCTGCAATTGCAATTCACGAGCGAGCTCTTCCATGTACCCCAGGTAGTCTCCGAACCAGTATTGTGGCACGTCGAGACCACGGGCTTGCATTGCCTCGCGTAGTTCGAGCAATTTCTCGGCTTCTTCTTGTGGCTTCTGAGGCGCTTGCTTTTCGTCGAGCCAGCGTGCGGCTGTCAGTCTGGCTTGCATCTCCATGATGGGCCAGTATGGACCTTCGTAGAAACCAATGAAAGCTGGGTTGCTGTTTTGCTTGCTCATGGTCTGCCATTGTTCCAGGATCAACGGCAGTCGCATGCTGTCGGCGTCGAAATTCAGAGCTTTCTTCTCGGTCTGGTGTAGCATCCCGAGAGCTGTAGCAGGACTGTAGCCGGTTGCATAAACAATAGCGCCAATATCCCCGATCGTGTCGTTGTCTTCGCCAAGCTTGATGGTTACGGAGGTTTTGCCGCTGTCGTCTGCCGCGATGTTGGTAACACGACCAGCGCGTACTTCAATGAGTCTGGATCTGACATATTCGGGGTAGCTCTCACTCAGTGCAACTTGGACGGTCGCTCTTTCGCTGCCCTTGCGTGCGACTAACGCATCTGCGCCGAGATCTGACTGATTTCCACCGAGCATGTTTTCCATAACTTGGTGAATCATGTTCTTGACACCATCCGTTACTCGGCCGGCGCTCCCTGTAATGGGTTCCCCAGCCAGCCGTCTCGCCAGGTTGTACAGATGGAAATCAACTGGGACAAAGCTCGTTGAGTCGTCGCCTGTCGGGACGAAAGGAGGAATTCCGTACAATGGCCTTGGGGTGACATGGATGATTTTAAAGCCTGCGAATCTTTGTTGTAGGACAGGATCAGTTGCCCACTGTGCGTTCGAAAGGTGAGAGGCGACGGCGGCGGCCACTTCACCTGAGGAATTGCCACCGCCAATCACGAGAACGGTCTTTCCGATAGGAGCAATGTTTCCTGGGAAGAGATCATCGAGATTGCGGAAGCGAGAGCTGTGGATAGCCTTGATAGGTAGATTCTCAAGGCCAGCGCAGACAGTTCGTTGCAAGGGTCGTGGAGTTGAAAAGAAACCCGAAGCCACGATCAAATGATCGAACTCTTTCTCTTCTTCAACACCATGTTGATTCTTGGTCGTGACAACCCAGAACTCCTTAGCTCCGACCGCAAGCTGCCTCTTCCTTGAAGTTGCTGTGACCTCGTGTCCATACTGAATCGTCCCATCGGGGACGAACTTGGCCCTGTAAGTCTCCAAGTATTTATTCACCTGCCATGCTCTGGGAAACATCGGAACGTCGTTGCCAGTGCTCTCCCCATTGAGTTTTACGGATTCCCAGGACAGATCTGAGAAGCCAACGGTGAACCTTGACAGGTTGGTCGGTGTTTGTGGACTGAGGTAATCGCCAATGGACTGTTCGTCTAGCGCCCAGATTCCACCGAGTCGATCGGCTTTCTCGTAGATGGTCACGTTGCATTGGCCAGTCCTGAGAAATGTTTTGGCGGCGACCAGGCCAGCCGGACCGGCCCCAATGATGCACACCGTCTTCTTTGCTGCAGCCATCTTGTGATCGTTTGTTCAGGAGCAAGGTCGGAGCATGTGAAGAGAAATGATGAGCCTGGCTTTTCTGGAGCTCTCTTGTGATACTCGTGTTCGGTTCCAAAACCTTCCCGTGTGCCCTGTTGAGCAATTGGTGCTGCTAAGGCAACAAGTAAGCATCCACGTACGCAAGTATGACTCGATTTGTCAGCACTACCAGAGGGTGGAGTGGGATTATCCCTGCCGCCGGAATACGAGATCTAAAGCGTAACTGAAGTTCCAACATCCACCGGATCATAGACAATATGTCGTTCGAGATTGTTGGACATAGCAGGAAAGTTTTGAATTGCCTCATGAAGCGTGGTGTATCCTCAAAACAACCCTAACCCTCAACGTACCCAGACGCTACCATCACAATTGCACCATCTCATGGCATAGCGATTGATTCGACACGAATCGCATTTCACAAATGACTGAGAGAGGTTGTTTAAATGACCGTCGCTCCCATGGTGGCATTTTCCTCGACCACCGCCATCAAAGTTTTGCCTTTCCCGCCTCCCCTTCCTGCTCACTCCCCTTCAATAAAGGCCTCAAAGGCAGCCTCACACTCTTGGGCACACCCTCTGGCGTGACCTTGTTAGTCGCCCTGTCCACCCAAATCTGCGTAAAGCCACCGATAGCCTTAACCTGATCCTCTCCTTCCTGGAATACCGCGACCTCGTACATGACCGAAGAGTTGCCGATCTTAACAACTCGCAAGCAGACATCTAGCATTCCTGGGTAATGTGCCGAGCCGAAGTAGTCGCAGTAGCTGTTGGCCACGAGGCCGATGTGCTTGGACTCGGATGTGCTGTAGCCGCAGTGTTGAATGAGGTAGCTGTTGATGATGGAGTCGATTAGGATGCCGTAGATGGGATTGTTGAGGTGGTGGAACATGTCGTTGTCTGCCCTAAGTCCTTCGTAAGCTATATTATGTTCCGTTGGGTCTGTTAGGTCTTGTGTGTAAGATACCATCGTGTTCTATAGTCCTCGCGGTAGGTGTAGTCGTTTCGAGTTCTTTGCCGCTTAGAGGCTAGGTCCAGGCCCAAGGTTTTTGACATAATAAGGTGGCGGTTCTGAGCCTTCCAATTGATGCGATGTAGTTTCTGAATTCGCTGTTTGAGTGTCGTTGATGTCGGTTGCTTCTTCCATTCCATATTGCCCTTTGCTCGTTGTTGCCGAGGTCCAGCTCGCTCGCTCCATCGCCCGCCAGGCCATCACTCTGTCTTCCAAATCGCTTCACTTAAAATCCCTAAGGTACGTGTACCTACGATACTGTGTCTTTTCAGCATCACATTGACGACAATAGCTACAGACGCAAGTCCTCTGAAGCTGTGAAAAGTGTCGCTTTCACCGCACGTAGTCGAAGCATGCTAGTTGTTCAAAGTTCCGAGGCATCGGCAATATTCGAGAAATCCACGATGCAAAACATTGTACGAACTATGTACATGAAGTGACCGCAAAGCCTTTCTACGTGTGTACACCGTGAGGCCGCGCGTGTATAAGTCGTTATCATCCAAAGCAAACTTTTGCTCCTCACGCAGCAGCAGCAACAGGCTCTGCTTTCTTCACAGCCAGATCCTCGGCCTTCACGCGACCCAGTCCCTCCTTGCCATAGTAATCCATTCGGTATCTTCCCTCCTTCTCCCACCCATCTCTGCAGCCCAGCACCACCAACGCCTCATAAGGTGTCAGCAAGGGTCGCGGGAATGCGTATCCCCAATCGATACTCAGGCGAGGACACGCCACCTGTACCCAGCACTCGACATCAGGCATCATGGCTAATTTGCCGGGGAAGATCTCCGACAGCAGCAAGTTCACCCACGGAATGCCTCGCGAGCGCAACTCGTTCTCGATCATAGTCATGGTGTGTGGGTTGCCTTGTCGACCTAGCGCGCCAAGGATCAGTCCCCATTTCTTTGCCTTGCGAGCACCGGTCAATGCCTTGCTGCGGTCTGAGAGCAAAGTTTCGTGGTCGTAAACCTCGTGCGTCAGTCGTCGTGAGTAAGGGTCGTATCTGTAGGCAGGAATAGAAGGGTTGTGGATCATGGCGCTCTCCAAGTGAAAGCGTCCGTCGCCGAGGTAGAGAATGCAGTCGACTGGAGATTCCTTGGTGTTGGAGAGGTGAGGTGACGTGCATCCGAGAATCTCGCCTTTACTGAGGGGCGCGATCTGAGGTATGATCACGTTGAATCCAGCAGCGCGTAGCGGTGAAGCGGTGCCGTGTAGAGTGGCGTTGAATTGTATGGTTCCGACAAGAGCGATCGTGCTTCCAGCCTTGAAGTTTTGCTCGATCGTGGCGAGAAGGTGATCAACATCGATTCCGATGTCGACGAAGACGTATAGCGTCTGAATTTGGGTAATGTTGACGGGTATAAGGCAGGAATGTGCGTAGTGGATCAGCATGTCGCAGCCAAGAGCACGAGCCGTGTAGTCGTCAATGCAGCAGGCGCCATAAGTCACATCGCCCATGATAGTGGTCGATGTGCCGGGGCAGAACTGTGTGATGATGTCGCTGATAGTGGTAGCGAAGAGAAGCAGGCCTTCAGGAAGTTGCAGGGCTATCTTCTTCGCGCCAGACGTTCGTACACGGTGGATGGTCTTGTGCAGCTCGAAGCTGTAATTCTTGGGCAGTAAGGCAATCGCCTCGTTGATAGCCTGATCATGGAGGATCTCATCGGGGACGTTGTTCAAGGCACGGGGAGCGCGACGGCGTGGAGCGACTGCGCGAGGCATGAGCTGAGTTGTTCATTGTACTGCCGGGCTGTATACGAGTAATTTGCACCTTGTACTGCTCCGCTATCCTCAATCGTGCCACCTCCGTTGTTCTGTGTTTCTCCTTTTGCTGCGGCCTGAGCATCCGCGGCGCGCCTACCGATGAATCGCCTCTTGGGAATTTTCTTCACTGTCTCATCCTCGCCGTCCAGATCGCCTGGTAGCTCAGGACCTAGGTCGGCGATCGCACGATCTTCCTCCATGGTGCGTTCGTATGAGCGATACCGTCTCGCTTATCCCAAGAGTGGGCGTGTGTAGATGTCGAGGACGATCTGGTGAACAAAGAAAGTGGATGTGAGTACGCCCGGCGATCCTCAAAATTCCATGTGAATGGACTCGAAAAGGCCGTGCACCGACGCTGACTCATCGTTGAAGGGTTCTGTCCCTACTGGGAACTCAACATAATTCAAGTTACATGTTCCCGTACAGTTTAACTATGTACTGTATCCCTTCTATGGCTTCCTAGCACTCAAGTTTACCAGGTTTTCGAAAGCTTTGCTACAGTCCTTACGGGTGGCAAATTGAGTAAGGCAACTTGCGGACTACAGTACATCTATCTTTGTCTAGATCACCGCACGTGGACGATCTATTGTTATCCCGTTCTCCGTTCTTCTCCTCTGCTTTGTCTCATTGTTCCGTTGTTTGTTCCCTTGTCTGCAGACATCTAAAGCCCTCAAATCGTATAAACTCTTCCGATCCCCTACGTAGCCCTCGCCTCTTCCCACTCCATACACATTTTCGCCAACAAGAAACACCGCTCGAAACAACAAACAACCTTACAACTTCATAACAGCACAACAATGCTCCTCAACAACGTCTTCACGTACGCTATCGCGCTCGCCGCTGCCGCCCCAATGGTCGCCGCTGAGTACCTCTGGGACCCAGAGCTCCAAGTCTACAAGATCGGCGAGGTCCCATCTGCAGGACCCAAGCAGCTTGCTCGTGCAGCCGAATGGATGGGACACTGCGGAGGCGACGACATTCAGGAGGGTGAGTATGGCTGCGGAAACTTCAAAGCTTATGGTTCAGGAATCTACAAATGCGTCAAGTACAAGGACGACGGCTACTGGTTGAAGCGCCACGAAGTGTGCTTTTGGGCAAATGGAACTGGCGGCCAGTGTGTGAGGAACCAGCGCAAGAAGGGCGCGAAGTTCTACCCCTTCGTTAACGGTAAGAAGATGGTCTGTGTTCAGCCGACTGACGTCTAGGTTTGTGACTGTAAGACGCCAGGTTTGTATCGATTTTACTTTTGTTCGCTAGCTGTTAGCCGCATTTCAGGTTTCTTTCCTATGAATAAAGTTATTACATTCTGTGTTCCGACAATCCATGTACATTCCAAGAATGAATGCAAGTTACGAAACGAGCCGAGGACGATTGGGATCGGACAGGCGCTGACTATCAAGCTTGAGAATGGATTTTCTTAGTAGCGAATGAGGCATCGTGCAAATGCGGGCTTATGATCTGCTGCCGGGGTGGTGGAGACATGGTCGATGTTCCTTCGGTAGGCGCGTTCTTTGTCTTGTCGAGCGAAGATGCAGACTGGATCACTGGTGTCAATCTGCTGGTGGATAGCAGTCGCACAGTCTAGGGTAAGCAATGAAGACTAGCTTCGATGCGGGAGTACGTGGATGAAGTGCACAGATTTTCCATTTGATTACATTATGCAGCTGGAAAGGGAGCTATGAGTACAGCAGCAAGCCAGCCCTCGCTTCGATCCACCGTATGCATGGAGTAAAAGAAATTCATTCTCGTCTGATCGCTGTCGTTAATGCATGCATGTTGGGTATCCCATTATTAAACACCCTTTTAAAACGCCGTTGTGAGCCAATTTCCCATCGTTAGCTACGGCCACACGAGGGACGTAGATGCCATACAGATAGCAGCCCTGAGGCTGTAGTGCAGGCGAGCCGTGGTCATGTGTTTTACATCTTAGATGAACAGCAGGCCGGCGGCGGCGGCGAGGCCACCCAGAGCGACAGGGAGCTGGTAGGTGCCAACAGCACTGCCAGTCTGCTCAGCTGGCGGGGCTTCGGTGGTGGTAGCCGAACCGGCGTCAGCCTCACTGCTCGACGGGGATGACTCGTCGGCGGATGACTCGGTCGGGGCCTCAGTGGTAGACGCAGCCGAAGATTCGGCGTCAGTCGGGGAGGCAGTGTAGCTGGCGGAGTCGGCCGGAGAAGCGGTCTCACTCTCGGTGGTGCTCTCGCCTCCAGTCGGGCTAGCAGTGGCATCGGTAGCCTCGCTGCTCAAGGAAGACTGAACGGAGCTGATGTAGCTGGAGACAGCGGAAGAATCGGTGATGGAGCTGGGGACCGGAACGGCGACGGTGGCAGATGACTCGGCCGGGTTGGCGGTGCTCTCACCAGCGGGCGAAGTCTGGCCAGTCTCGCTGGCGGGAGAAGGAGTGGCGGCCGGGGTGGTGGTCGGAACGTCCGAGTAGGATGGCGGGTTTGAAGAAGCGCCTGGGTTGACGGGAACCACGGAGGTAGCTATGGAAGTCTGTGAGTTTTCCACGTCCGTAGGATTCGATGAGGTCTCGGGAGAGTATGAAGGTGCAGTGGTGGGTGAGGAGGGTTCATTGGTGGGTGCCACTTCGGTCAAGCCGTAGCTCGAGAAGAGGTCGGGGACGAATGTGAGTGATGGGAGTGAGGAGTCGGTGGCTTGTGCAAGTGAATACGCGGAGATCGCGCTGTAGTATGCAGATGACAGGACAGAGAGTGCATTGATGCTGGTTGGGCCATTGCTGGGTTCTTGACGGGCAGCAATGGTTTTGCGACACTCACCAGCACCACAGTTGGTCTCGGTCTCGGTAACAGTGACGGTCACTAGGGTTGGTGTTAGCGCGTGTTTGAAAATGAAAGTCGACGGAGTGAGCGGTCATACCAGTCTGGCCGGAAACGGCTGCGACAAGCGCGGCGACGCCGAAGAAGACGACGGAGGAGCGCATGTTGATTGTTGATGATGTGTTGAGTGAGTGATGAGACGCTGATGTGATAGCGAATGCGGTGATGATGGGATGGATGATGGATGATGATCGAGGATAGATGATGGCTCAGTGGGGAGGGGACAAAGTGGATGATGTTTTGGAATCGCGTGTTTGTGGATGTTTTCTGGTGGGCTGGGAGAGCAAAAAGGTTAAATGGTTTTGTCTGTATGCTGGGAAGGAGCGAACGACAACCAGACCGCGCACGTGCCACAAAATACCTGCCACTCGCCTTGTTTCGTTTGCACGCCTGCAATCGCCTCAATCAAGTCCGTGGCGTTCGCCGCACACCTCACCGCGTCGCGTTGCACAGCATTGCGATGATACCTGCATTCAATGCTGCGCGACTTGCATGCGTGCCGTGCGCATGAAACCCGTTCCTATCAGCATTCAAGACACCCCTGCAGCCATCCCCCATTTGACCCTGGAACAGCGCATGCGGAGGCTCGTGTACCATTCGATCAGGGTAGAAACATGAGGACGGACTTGTTTGTTTCCCCCGGACTACGCTTCCATGAGGGCGGAACTGTCATATCAGCAGTACAAGACGGAGAAGCGCGGTGTGAAGTGAGGTTGGGAAATTTGCAACGCGGTGGTTGGAAGGTGACGTTAAGCTGCAGCTAGTGATTAGCGTGGGATTTGATTCTCCCTCGCGTGCTGCCAAGTACCTGAATCTAGGTACCTATCAAAGCAAGGAGTAAGATCACGGACGACATGTGCATTCGAGCACGATACTGGATCTTCAGGTTTGGCTGACTACCTAGTAATGCCCAGGTGGTGGGTATCAAGTGATACAGTACTATTGGCAAGCCATCACCCACGCAACAGCCACATCGGCCGAACTTCACCAGGCAGACAGTGATGCATGTACAACCGGCTACTGACGATCGGTGACGCCTTGTCAGACGGATAACTACATTCCCGTCCAGACATATCGTGCGCAAGGAAGTAACGCTGCACAATAATGTCTCCAACAACTTCCAGTCAATTCGACTCTGTGCGCTCGAGCCGCATTTCCTCTATTCGCCAAAGGGCTTCCTCATCCCTGAAATCATGTTTCAATGTGCCGCCACATCGCAGCCTAGATTTTTGGCAATATAAGTGTACACACTTCAATGCAGCATACACAAACGCGTGTTCGTCCGCAGATACTGTAGGTACTCTGCACAAACACTGCTTACACTTATCGTCCTGTATGCAGCCGTGCTGACATCAGGCAGAGCATGCAACTGAGAATTATACCGCTGGGTACTGTAGATTGCAACTGGAGAGTCTGCGAATGTCATGTGAATGTACTTGTATTGTATTTGATGTCACTACATGTACTTGATGCGCAACGAAAGCATCGTGAGAACGTGTGCAATCCTTTAGACCGCTCGTCTCGACCATCGAGCCACGGGCCAGATCTGCAGCGTCTGACATCGTGGTCGGAGGCGGACCTCTTTTCTGCATGCCGGTATAGAGCTTTGTATCTGTCACACTGATTGATGTTAGCAAGGTTCTTTGACATCATCTTCGAGTACATGTTGTATAGTTGAGTATTGTCAGACAGCAGTTGGACTATAATGTTGTTCGACATTGTATATTAAGAAAAGGTCTGTGATATTAATTGCCTCATCACGGTAGTAAATGCAGGTATTGGGGTCGGTCGGTGTGGCCGGGGACGTGTTAACATACCTATTTGTGTGAGGCGAGTGTCGCTTGCTGGTGCCACATGTGCAAATCACATGGAAGTCAAGCAACACTCGCGAGTGGTGGTGAATGAAAGGAAGACTTTCTCTGCCGCCACCTGCGCCAAAATAAATTTGTATACCCGGCCCTCGTCCCACCTTCCATAAGTGTCTCGACTTGTGGATCCATCACGTCCTCCATCAGAAAGTCCGCGCTCACGTACAAGCGCGATTCATGGCGTAATTGCGGCACCTCCTCCCTCCGTATACCTCTACAACATCGAAGCGCACATGGAGAACCTCAGTCTCCATGATGCCGGCCCGCAAGGCCAGCCTGGCCCACAGCAGATGGGCCAGCAGCAACAAACCCTAGGCATGCCGCCGCCGCCGGTACCGCAGCTACCGCCGCAGATGTTCACGACGGCTGCGCAACTGCTCGATCTGACGGATAGTGAGTTTGTGAAGTGAAGGCGACTGGCCTGGACAAGGGGCGCTGACATGAGTGGCTTGAAGAAAAGCTTATGGTCGCCCTGAGAGACGGGCGCAAGTTGATCGGCGTGTTGAGAAGTTGGGATCAATTCGGTACGGCAATGAGCAAGGGACACACAAGACATGGGACGGTGCAAGACTGATGCGAGAGCGCGCAGGAAATCTCGTGCTCCAGGATACTCTGGAGAGACTGTTCGTGCAGAACCTCTACGCCGACATCGAGCGCGGTCTATTCCTCGTACGAGGCGAGAACGTGTCACTTCTGGGAGAAATTGTATGTCTGCTTTTCCACGCAATGAGAGATTGGCATGCTGACCTATCTCAGGATCTCGACAAAGACGACTACGTCCCACCCCCCTTCGAACAGGCATCTGTCGAGACGGTATTTGCTTTGAAGAAGGCCGAGGACGCGAAGAGGAAGAAGTTGGACAGGTCAAAGCAGAAGAAGCTGGCAGCATTCGGCTTTGAGGGTGAACACCATGGAGAGGCCATTTTGTGAAGGAACGTCGACGTGACAAACGACTCGCCTGACAACATTGAAGGCACAACACTGGAAACGAGGCGGACAGGCGGCTCGCCAATGAATATTTACTGATGTTCCATACGTCTTGAACATGCGGACGTGTTCTTGAAATCTTATCCACTGCTTCTTTACTCCATTGAATGTGAAGAGGGCTGAGCGTATCGATCGTGCTGAATGTCCAACGACATGCAGCAAGACTCTACGCGTTTCTCGGCTAGTCCAAGAAATCGTTTCACGGGTACCTTCCAGTCCAATCTCTCAATTGTGACACGCCGATGAGTGTCACGCGAGCGATTCCAAGCTTACCTACCTCATGTACAGTATGTATGAAGGCGACTCGCAAAGTGTCACGAGGACATAGCTTCCACGGTTAGCGGCGGCCCGTGCCGAACACTTCACTAACCTCCAGCCTGGACTCCTCTTCTACTACCCAAGTACCTGACATTATCGACGCGGCTTTGCCACACGCAAACATCATCATTGCAGACGCGAGCGACGCTGGTTTTCAAACGGCTGTGTGTCAGTCTGCGATCAATACCCCGCACACCACGCGACTTTTCGAATTGAGTGTGAAGTGAGGTAAAGGTCAACAAGCGGCGGCTGTTCCCGTTTCGCTCCTTCCATCTCGTGGCGCGTGGAGGTCGCTCCCTTCTACTCTTCACTCGTCGGTACAAATCGGTGTGTCACAACAAGTTGAAGTTTTCGCAACCTTGCAGCCCGTTGCTTCTCCCTTCACCAACAACCAGTACCTGGCTTGCTTCCATTCACAGGACTCACTCAACTCGATTCCGGATCTGGTCAGAAGGAACATTCTTGATAACTGGAACCGCGGCCACGCACAGATTCACTGGACTCGAACGATCCTCACTTTGGACAATATCAACAGAGAAACGACAAGAGAAACAGCAGAGACAGCAGAGACAGCAGAGTGACAGCAGATCGCCAGTAGAGCATCACGCCACAACACGCACTTCGCACCTTGCACCAGAGACGCTTTATTCGCCCGCTGCTTGATACGTTCTACTCCTTCACAAAAAAGCTAATCAAGTCGTTCAGTGGTTTCTCGTGTGCGACACCAAAGGGGAAAGCAACCCAACAAGAACCACCATCGGAGCCTGTCCGACTCCACGGCAATGAGTGGCGAGGCAGCAACTTCGGCTATCACTCTCGGCAGTGAGCAAGACGTCGACATGATCGACGTGTGCAAAAGTCACGTCGCCAACGATAGCGACGACAACGTCTCGGAGTACTCGTTCACCTCTGAGGACTACCCGCACGAAAGCGAGCTGGAAGACTCGGACGAAGACGACGCGCGCTCGCACATCAGCCTTTCCTCTACCGACGAGCCGGAAGTCTTCCCCGTGGACGGCGTAGTCTGGCAGGATTTAAGCCCGTCCCAGCGCATGTGTTACGAGCGAATGTTTGGTAGCCTGCCGCAGCAGCCTCTTAATGGGTCATGGGGCTTCACAGAGGACTATCAAGCGGAGATCGATCAGCTCTGCAACAGCTATGTCAAAGTCTACAATCTGGAACGGTGGTTGATCCCACCTCACGAAGCCAATGCCACCGTGGAGGGAGTGATGCAGCGTCTGAGCAAACGAACACATTCCATTCCAATCTTCGGTAACAGTACTCTCCCACCATACCCTAGTCAAACACTTCTCTCGCAGCCACTAATGCAAGCGGTTTCGGCAGGTGTCAACATCGGCCAGCCCAGACATCAGCCCTTTCCCTTCGCTCAACAGCAGCAGCAGCAGCACTATTACCAGCAGCAACATCAGCTCCAACACGGAGGTATGCCCATGGGCATGCATCCGGGACCAATGCGCGGAACGACATACATGCCGCAAGGACAGCAAGCAATGCCCGGCATGCCACGTCCGCTCATGATGAATGATCCAAACAACCGTAACTTCAGGAGTGTTCCGCCGACGATGATTACTCGGCCACCGCCAAAAGCTCCAACCCCGCCGTACCCTACCCGTGCGAGACCGGATTTCCGCAAGACTGTTGGCAAATCTGCTGGTCGCAGTGGTAAGACACGTCGCCAGGCGGAGACCGATGAGTTCCCATGGAACCGACCGCTCGATTTCATCAAGGCTAGAGTGGCATCGAAGACTGAAGCCACGTGGGACTACTCGGCCTACGACGAGTCTACACTTGCGGACATGACAAGGACTCGTGCGCACAACGAGCCAGTTGTCGCAGAGCTTGAGAGAGAGATCACCATGAAGCAGAGTAAGCCATTGTACTTCCGACCCGAATGGAGTGCTCATTTGCTGACCACGAAATTAGAGCAATCCCGTGTCCAGAGTAAGGCCAAGAGTGCTCAGGCCAAACCCGATGCTAGCTCAGATGATGATGGCGAGCGTGAGGTTGAGGCTGAGCGCGATGTCGAGGTCGAGGTCGAGGTCGATGACGATGGCGAGGGCGAACTGCGCGTCAAAGGAGGCAGGAAGAAGAGTCGTGCTGCTGGTGAAACTGGCAACGACCCATATCACTCGGGAAACTTCGCCTTTGCTACCGAGGAGGACACGAAACTTGCCGCTTCGATGGGTATGCACTCACCCGAAATGTTGATCGAGGCGGGCGAGGCCGACAAACTCCCACTCGACAAACTTGCCCTCATCAAAATTTGCTGGAGCCCTGGCAAGAAGGGAAACTCTCAGGGACTTCGACAAGCTGTGTTCTCTGTCAAGGACACCGTCCTCACCCGCAAGATGCTTGCCAAAACCCCCATCCTCACTCATCGGGCAGGCGAGTGCATCATCGACTTCTGCCCCGATCTGCTCTGGCGTGATATCCTCCTCCGCATCCTCAGCGAGGCTGGCTTCAGCAACAAGGACATTCGCGACCGTTTCTGTCTCAATGGCTCTTTCTCTGACAGGGCTACTGTCGCAAAGCGTCTCGGTGCCGCTCTTGGTAAGGATACGAACCCGCCTCGTGGAAACGGCAAGGAAGCTGCTCTGGACTGGTGCGAGACCAACAGGGACGACTTTGATAACTACCAGGCCTTCTTCGGCAAACGTCCGCCAGCACGTCGCACTGCTCAGGGCCGTAAGAAGCGTCTTGGGACCGTGAAGGCTGGAGAGAGTGAGGGAGACAACTCACCGAGCAAGGATGGCGAGAACGGTGTTGGAAAGAAGCTATCGACCATGGCGATGGACGGCGCCGCTGACGAGAGCGCCATCGAAGAGTCCGACGATGACGAGGACGCTGTCTCTCTGCAAGACTCTGACGACCTTGACGCCATGTCGGACTGATGCTCTGGCATTGCGAGGCTTGGCGGTAATGATCGAGGAGCGAAAGTTGTTGTTGCTGAGATCGGTAGATCTTGGGCTGGTTTGACCAAACTTATTTCGCTTCATGGTGCACAAGATCAGGAGGAAGAATCACGTGCGTTAATGGAGTTCTGAGATTGAGCTCTGCTTTGTTGCTTCGGGGTCACTTTGGTGCTGCTTTTGATGTTGCTTTGGTACGGTGTCGATGTTTATTTGGTGTTGCTTGGTCATGTTGGTAGGCACGATACCCCCAAAAAGCTGTTTCCATTGCAACCGTTCTTGGCGTTTCTTTGCCTGACATTGTACTGATAGTCAGCAAGCCTTGCATTAGAATGTAGTAATGTTCCCGGCAGAAGACTCGCGGAAGTCAAGATTACCGTATTGAGTTTAGTCTTTTCATGGAGTTTTACGGCGGGCTGATATCCCCAAGCATTAGGTAGGCGCCAGTCATAGTAGACCCGCCGTTTGCTTGCTTGGGTCGAGGTACTGAGGTATGTATAAGGTAGCATCAGCTCCTGCCAAATTCTTGGAGTCGTCACTGCTGACAGCCAGCGCCAGCACCTTCACCCATCGCCTACTCACTAAGGTACTGTATACACGCCGACACGCACTGCGCCGGACGGAGTACGGAGCGCGCCCACATTGATAACGCTTACAGTCTTCAACTTGAGATTCCAATCGCTTCAACACCATCGCATATCTAACTATCTTTCCCTGCACTCGGACCAACCGCCATCTTTATGAGATACGATGTCTCCGCCACCACTCCAACAGACTCTCGAGCGCACGGATTACACATCAGATGGAGACTCGCCCCCATCCTCCCTACCTGCAGCCGTCCCTTCGAAGGGAGATCAAGATGGCAATCAGGGCCCACGCGTTCCAGGGATGTCACTCTTGAACTCTCCCGTCAGCGCACTCTTGCATGTGCAGGACACCGCAGCAAACGAGGCCCAAGATGACCGGCAAATGTATGCAGTGGATGCCATCGTTGACTCAATAGAGTCCCAAAGTGACTCGCTCCCACGCACGCTCACACCGCCAGCCACTATGCCCCAGGAGGTCGGCACACCAAGTCAGACAAGCGCTCCCTAGGAGGTCGCTCGCACACAACGCTCCACCCAAAATAAAATCGATGAAGTCGTACGGATGAGAAGCCCACCATCTGATTTAGCGTGGAAGTACATATCTCCTCGCCAGACAAACCCATCTGTGCGTCAGCCGTCCGCTATGGCGCACCGAGCTCATACACCATTCACAGAGATGGCGAGCGAGCGTCAGAGAAGTCCCGCACTCGACCAGAAGACTGTCTTGTTCGACCGGCTTGAGTCACATGGCCAGACAACTTACACCTCCCAGTCACAAAAACTGATGGAGCTTGATCCCAGACGTCTTGTGGATGCAGAAATCTTGAACTTTGCAGATGAGAGACCCATGTCACCCATTTATCGAACTGAGCCCATCACCAAGCCAATACCACTACAGGGAGATCCGGACATTTCAGTCAGGACCATCCAAGCGGGCAGATTGAGGTTTCACGGTGGAACAATGATCAACGAGCCAGCCCGCAGGCCAGGCGAACTAGCAGCAAAGTACGCGGAGCAGATAGCGACTGTGACGCCGGCTGGGAAGACCTGGGATTCGAAGGGCAACGAAGAGGCGGTGATCAGAACACCGCGAGGACCGGTGAAATATTCCGATCTCAATTCCAGAATGCGCAAGCCAAAGCCGAAGCAGAAGAAAACGCACAAGAAATTCACTTCGCCGGCGCCTGATGTCGAGGACGAGGGAGTCCAGGCCTGTCGAGACGCTCTCAGAGCTCTTTTTAATGCTGCTCCGCCTGAACCGCTGCGAGATTTGAGAGCGCCGACTCAGCCTGAGAAGAAGCTAGAGAGGGACGGCGTGCAGAACTACCAAGAGGCTCTCAAGGCTATTCAAGACAAAGCTCGGCCGGTAACAACACAGGCTTCCATGGCACTTCCTCCTTCCACTCGGCCGAAAAAGAAGTCAAAGATTTTAGGGAAACCAGAGAGACGAGAGACACTACTGCCGGAAGAAACACCTCAACGCTCAGATCCCCTGTACAAATGGGCGAAGTTTGGAAGAGTAGGTTACGACTACCACAAACCGACAGCAAGTGAGCTAGCAAAAGTGAACCCGGTGCCCAAAAAGCCATCACCACTCTCTCGAGTCCACAACGCTGAGCCTGAAGACTCTGCAACTTCACCAAACAGCCCGTCATATTCGCCGAGACTAAGGCCAGGTCAGGCTGCCATTGCAGGCCCCTCTAGTAGCGACCACCCAGGGCTCACATGCCACCCACTTCCAGTCGACAAAACGTTGACAACAAAGCAAAACCTCATACCCCGTTTCAGACCTCTCCCACACGCCGGCGACCCAGAGCTTCGTATATTTCGCCGCGAGGCCCCAACAGAACTTGACATGGAGATCACAGACTGGAGAATCTCCCCCGAACAGCGCGATCTCACCTACAAGCTTGAGTTCGAGAACGCCGATAGCCGTCCGCTTTAGAAACGCGGCGTACACATGCTGGGAGACGAGTGGGACGCCAAAATCGAGCGCTACATCTACGGCCTGCCTGAAGAAGAGGAGATGGCCTTCTGGTTCTACACCTGCTTCGAACACCCGAACCCACACAGCACTTGGCACAAACACATCTGGTGCTCTCAGCTCATCGAGAACCGCTACTTTAGCTTCTCCGTCTCCGACCATACAGACATGACGGATTCCGCTGCGAGTTTCCGGCCGCGCCAAATTTATGGCAGGGCTATGGAGGCCGAGTGGGACGAGGCGCTGGTCGAGTATTGGCGGATGAGAGAACACGTCCATGGCGTGAGGAAGACTTCGGCTGCGATGCAGAAGGACATGCCCGAACGCTTCCCGGACCCCGACCCTTTGCTCAAATATTACGATTCCAGACAATACCTCTCAGACGAGGTCAAGGAAAAGCAGCGCCAGCAGCAACAGGCGCCGAAGACAAAGTTGAAGATCTTGCCGCCGCGTAAGCCCAAGAGGAGGAGGAGGCCCTCTGATCCTGAGGATGTTCCCAAAAGGATTCCAGGTATACATCGGCCGATCCGCGACAGGTCGGGTAAGAGTGTGGGCAGTCCCCTGGAGTCGATTGAACTTGCCATTACTAGGGCCGCTTGCAAAGAAGCCACGCCGGAGGCTTTTGACAACGATGACTTGGATGAACTCGTGCCGAACGATGAGCTCTGGAATGAAGACGAGAAGGACAGTGAGGAAGACGCTGAGTACAGCGACGACGAAGAAGAAACGGTGCCTCCTTCAAGACCAAGCGAGAAAGCCCAAGCCGACCCTGAACAGCGAAGAGACAGCGGTGGCAGCGACATCAATGTCAGTGGGGAGGGGATGAGCGGGAGAGAGGACCGCCAGAGCTTCTACACGCAGCCGGGCATCGACAAATTGCTAGACCTCCCTCCACTACCCCCTCTGCCTCAAATGCGACAACCAGCACCGCGGCCATCATCATCGGCGCTTCCGCCTGCGCCTCCATCGCCGCGGCCACAGTCATCACAACTCCCGCCGCCATCGCCTCGACCGCGGATGCTTCCTTTGCCGCCGAGTGGAGACCGGAAGAGGAAGTTTCGCGTTATTGATCTTGATGCGGATCCTGATATTGATGAGGATGAGTATGAAAGCGATGGTGATGACCGGGAGGTGGACGACGAGGACGATGAATACGATGACGATGACGATGATAACAAACCGTAAGAAGTACACAGGCAGAGTTTGGATTCCGCCAAATGTGTAGGAGTACCACTGTCGTTGGAAAGTGGCTGCTTTTTATTTTTGGGAGGGGTCCATCAACAGCATTCTGGGCCAACACAGCTTAGCGTTCTAGCTTTCTTTCTCTCGAAACCCCGCCTGTGACGATAATTCTTTTCAATTCGGTCAACACGTGTCTCCACTATCGTATCTCACCAACTCGTACAAGCTTAAAAGAATCTGCCAAAGCGAAGAGACATCCAATCAAAGGCATGGTCACCGCGCGAAATCGACCACGATACCCTTGATGAGCTCCGGACCCAGACATGCGGCGAACTCGGCAATCACACCCTTGACGCTCGCGGGATCCAGCTGATTGCCGTCATCCCATGTGAGGATGTCGACAGTCCGGTGAATGCCGCCTTTGCCGAGCGAAATCTTGACGTCGTCCAAGTCTACGGTCTCTTCGAGCTCTTGCAGAGATAGCGTTCCGGGCATGCCTAGCTCGAGCAGCGAGAGGTTGGAGTTGGCCGCTTCTGCTGGGACTGGGTAATAGGGCGTTGGGTAGAGGGCTGTGGATGCGGTGGCAGTGGCGGGAGTAGAATCAGACCCTTCCGCACTCCCATTGCTCTCAGCAGGGTCGACCGCTTCTTTCTCTCCCTTGCGCTCCCGACTCATGCTGACCCATTTTCTCTTGTCCATCAGACGACCCATTTTCTCGTCAAGCGGGCTCCATTCGAAAGCTTCGAAGTCAAGAACGTGCTGGGGCTTGTAGGTGCCCTTGTACCTCATCTTCAGGCAGCTGTGGATGTAATAACCCATGTAGTAGTACTCATATCCACCCTCGAGAGCAAGGGCCGTTTCCCGCAGCGCACTCAATTTGCCCAGACTCCACTTCTCGAAATCGCGGTGATAGAGGAAGTAGACGCCGCTGACGCCGTGAGGTAGGAGGTCTAGAACCGACATGGCGATCAGGCGACCGTCAAGTCGGTAGCAGTGGTGATAGCTTCCGAGCTTTTGGCCAGAAGGTTCTGTTCTGCGCTCTAAAGGTGAACCGCAGAGGAAGCGCTTGAAGCCGGTAGGTGTTATTTCCGAAGGACCCTCTTTGTGGACATTTTGTTGGTAGTCGTGGAAGAGATCGTACTTTTCTTGAGTGAAAGTATCAGGCTCGAGGGTGGCTGTGAAAAGGTGATCGGGCGCTGGGTCGACATCGGTGAATACGTTCGATTCTTCACTTTCGTGCACTACGGTGGTGAGATCGAAGGTGTTGGTGTTGCGCTTCTTCCCACTGTAAACAGCGTCAGCGGTTTGATGGTATTGAACAAGTGTTACAACGCATCTCACCCTTTTGCCTTTGGGTGCTTCAAACTTGCTTGTTTGATATACTTGTCTCCTAGAACGAAACGATTCCATCGATAAAGCGACTGCCGTTGGTCGCGACTAGCCTGGAATTCGGAAGCAGGCAACCTGATATGTCAGCGACGGAAGCAATGTTGGCGAATTCTGTCTACTCACCTGATGGTGTAATGCGGACAGCACGAACGTGAGGCATCTGGCAAATAACACAGAGTACCTGACCTGGATGTCGATTCAGCGGTTGCAAACGCCTGATAATCACCGCGTGGGTGTGTTTAATCCTCCATTAGAAGATAATTCAAACTGACCTTCTCCATCCACGATCCATCAGCATCTGATAGTGCTCGGGTGCGAGGGCTTTCGACAAGGCATAGTAAGAGGCGCCTTATGAAAGTTAGACATTAGACTGGGAATGATTGCCGTTGTGTGTGAAGATCAAAGCCATCATCCATGAGCTGGTGCCACATTTGCGAGAAGATGTGATGAGATTGGCGATGAACGAAGCGTCACGAGGTCCACGCACGGGAATCGGGAGTTCGTCTGCTTTGCCCACCTGTGTCTTCTGCTTTGCAATAGCCGCAATCGCCACTTTGATAGCCTGTTATAAGCAGGTATATGCGTTAGCGATGTGCATTATTGTTGCTGTGATTCATACTGTATATGTAGACAAGTGTGTGCTGTCGGGTAGCATGTCCAATGCTTTTCCAAAATCCGAGGCAGATTGGCAGGGAAGGAGAGCACGTGCTCTATCGGCGGAGTGCTATTGGACTCGGACGGACGACGTACCTATAGGCGTCATGAGGGAGAGGGGCATGGCTCGGTGCTGCATGACAGACACTGCAGAGATGGCGGTGTTGGGGAGCGAAGACGGCGGTTCGCGGGTGCAGGGTGCAGAAGTGGGATGTGATGTGATGTGGGATGTGTTAAGCTGGCTGGGGGGGAAGAATTGTGGTGGTAGCACCGAGGATATGTGTACCTGGCAGTACAGAGGGAGTGATAGGTGGTAAGATACAAGAGAGTAATATCTGATCTATCACAGATGAGCCTTGAATGGCTGGCGGCAGTGCATTAGCGCGCGGATGCCTCAGTTCGAGGGATAGATATGGATACATGTATGTGTGAATAAAATAATAAATGATACCAATAAAGGTGCATGCATGCAGACGCTCCTTGCTCTCTCCCATGAATGGCTTTCTGTACCTAGAACAGCTGCAGAAATGCCCCGCGCAAACCCTCAAAAGGCAAGCTTCGCCTCAACCTCGTCTCGACATGGGCATGATTCACGGTGCGTGTGTTAAATGTTGGTTAGCGCAGGCTAGAGCTAGTACTGTAGGATAGCACACAGCAGGCAAGTAATAACTAGGCGCAGGCAGGCAGGGTCAGTCTACCGACTGCTGTAACTTCGGTTGGGCGAGGGCGGGAACAAGGGAACAAGGGAACAAGGGAAGGGAAGGGAAGGGAAAGCCCCAGAGCCGCATTTTAATGTGCCCACCGCGCCGACCGGACTGCTACCACCCTCTCTGATCACCCATGAGCCTCCCTCTCTTCTCCCTCCCACTATGCAGCAGCAGTACACACTCCGGCTCCCTCACAGCCTCGTCCGATCCTGCGATCGTCTTCAGACCCGTCTCGCGCGGGACTGAGGCCTCCATTCCCGACTCACCGAACCCATCTTCACTTCCTCCGCCGTCGTCGACCTGCCCACGTGCCCACGATTTACGACCTGCACCCTCTTGCTAATTCCCTCTGAGAGGCTCTCTGACTTTACTATCCGCTCGCTCCACTCTCCTCTGCGATCCTCGGGCCAGCTAACGACGAGACGACTTCCCTTGATTCCTTCAAACAATAACAACAATAACAACAATAACAACAACAACAACCCTCTCTTTCCGCCCGTCCGTTAGACACATACCCATACACCATGGCGCAAGAGCAACAGAAACCACAACTCGAGAGGTCCATGCACGCCCGAGTAGGCAGGGACAATCAAAGGTACAGCAATGAGAACGAGCACACTCACAACCCAATCAAAACTGACCCAAATCCCCAGATACGGCCCCAACGGCGAACGCCTCGTCGCCGGGATCGTCCCCCTCTCCGCCGACCGCACCCAAGTCCTCCTAATCCAATCCTCGTCGCGCAAAGGCTGGGTCCTGCCCAAGGGCGGCTGGGAAGCCGACGAGAGCGAAGTCGAAGCCGCGACGCGCGAGGCCTGGGAGGAAGCCGGCATCCACGTGACGATCGAGCGCGACCTCGGCGTCATCGAGGAGCAGCGCAGCGAGGCGCAGATCAAAAAGTACGGCGAGACGGCCCCGCGCGCCGCTTACAAGTTCTTCGACGGCCTCGTGCACAAGGAGGAGGATGTCTGGCCTGAGAGCCACAAGCGGATCCGCTGCTGGATGGGCTACGGCAAGGCGAGGGAGAGTCTGCTTGCTAGGCCCGAGTTGTTGGAGGCGCTGGAGAGGAGTGGCGTTAAGCGGAATTAAATGGGGAGAGCGCGTTTGATGATGAGAGGAGAGCGAAAATACCGAGGACTTCATGCCGCGCGCACTAGAATTCCCGTTTGGAAGTCTCGGAAAGGTTCTTGGAAGGGACTGCTATAGAAAAAGGGGAAAAGCGATTGTCCCTTTATTCTACTCATTGGGCGGCAACCTTTGTTTTCTGTTATTTCGGCTTTTAAAAAGCGAGCATTGGAACCGAACTGAATCAAAACGAAGGGGCCAGCAGCGAGACGAAAGAGCTGCTTGTTCGATTTTGTCCCTTCAATTCACCTCGCCGCTCGCTTCTCGGTGACTTATTCGGCGAAAGACTTCCAAACAAAGACTCGATAAGACTTTGTCTAAGAAACAGCATCACGATCTGCGCTCCATGGGTATCTAGGTGTTCTATGAATGCCGACATCTTTCCGAACCAAACCAAAAAAGGAGAACAGTAACAGAGTCGAAATGAACGATCAAAACGCCAAATTACCCTCAGAGCGGAACCACCAAAAACTCCAGTCCTCTTACAATCCTTGGATTCAAAGATCTGATCAAGTCACAGTCCAACTCATTACCTCCCTCCCACAACTCCCATGCCCATCCGCCCAACTCTCAACCCTCTCCGGCAACCACCCAGCAGCCAAAACACTTTCACCACCCTTACCTCCCTCCTCGCCCTGCTCCGCCGGCCTGCCGACCCTCGCCTCCGGCGAAAACAAACACCCCATCTCCGAGAGCGCATACTGCACGCACCCTCGCGCCTCTTCGCACATTCCCCTGCACCCCTCCAGCGAGCTCCCTTGCGTTCCTGCTCGCAGGTCGGGGGATAGGTTCGTCCAATTCGCTCGCTCGGCCGTGGTCTGCGGTTGCACGTAGTGGCGGAAGACGTCTTGGTGGTGGATGCGTTGACGTTCGGCTTGACGCCAGGAGATGGAGCCGCCGGAGCGTTGGTTTGTGGTTGAGATGGAGGAGCGGGAGGGGGATGCGGTTGTCGAGCGGAGCCAGTCTTGTTCGAAGGCGAAGAGGGAGCGGATTTCGGCGGGCGAGAGGTGGTGGTAGGAGATTGCTGGGGCGCACCAGAGGCTGCGGCCGTTTTGTTTGGTTTCGGTGAAGTCCACTGTTGAGGGTGGTGGTGTTAGTCAAGCAGTCTTACTCGAGATTTAGTTCTCATCTTCTTCTTTCTCGACTTACTCGTGTTTGGATTTCCGCCTTGGAACATCGGCCACGCCCAAGTCAGCGGCGTGCCGGACTCGAACAGCGCTTTGCCGAGAATGCAGTCGCCCGCCCAGTGCGCACTGGTGAGCTCGTGCCAGTCGCTGGCTCTCTCTTCGTAGAGCTGCGCAACGCGCTTGAGCGCAGGGTTGGAGATGACGAAGCTCGAGCCGCCGTGGGCGAAGATGTCCGAGTCGATCTGCACTTCACTCCCATAGTAGAGCGGTTCCGACGGGTCAAGACGCTGCAGCCAGTCCAGCAGGTTCGACCACATCAGGTAGGTGTCCGGCTCGACGAAGACGTACCATTTCTTGTCCGGGTGCATTTCGAGGGTTTTCTTCGCCATGGGCAGGAACTTCCATTTGTCGAGTCGCCAGCCCTCGTTTTCGACTTTGCCTATTGCGCCACTTTCGCGGCTGACGGCGCCGCTGAGTTCGGACGAGTCGAGCGATTCGCGGCCGTGGGCTCGCAGTCTGCGCCAGAGCTCGAAGTCTGGGTGGTGGTGTTTGAAATCGTCGTCGATGTCGGATAGTGTGTCGTGGACCTGGTGGCCTTGGAATTCTTCCTCGTAGTCCGAGAGGATGATGTAGTCGTTGTAGCATTTGAAGGTTGTTGCTAGGTGTGCTGGGAGCTTGTCTTGGATCTCGGTGGCGCCGGTGCGCATTACGACTAGAACGTCCTCGCCGCCTTTGAGATTTTTGCAGGGTAGCTCCTCTTCGATGAGGGGTGTGGTTGTGTTTTGTGTTGTGGCGTTGGATGTTGTAGATGTTCCCTTTGCAAGGGTTGTTGGGATTTTCCAGTTCCCCAATGACGGATAGGTGTAGCAGAGGTGTACGGCTAGGAGGAGGGTCATTCCAACAACCATCAAGATAACAGCCTTGGACGCCGCCCGCGGCGTCTTGCTCGACGTCAAGCCTTGCATGTTTTAGAGGTATTGAACGGTAACTAGAAAAGGTAGTGGGAGACTTGTGAGTTGTTGCTGGCGGGTTCAATCATCCATGTAGATTGAAAGCTGTGGCCACGTGAATAGTGAGGTTGGTACAGGAAGACTAGAAACGGTGATGAAAAGAGGGTAGAGGCGGTGCTGGATGCGAGAGAAAAGCACTCGACGACAACAACGAAGGAGGAGGAGAGAGAAAGAGAGAGCTCATCTCACTGTTGCAAGCAAACCAGACCTACCATATCTACCACACGTGCCCTGATGATCGACTGGGATGCGCAAGGTCAAGTTCGGCGGGCGCCATATGATCGAGCTGATCTCCAAAGGGGACCCGAAGGTGGATGTTGTGTTAGAGTGGGCTGTTGTCCTGGCATGTCAAAGCTGACTCGGCGGAACTGTGGGTGATGATGTTTCGCCTACGTGGTCGAGCTGCTTGCATGTTGCGATCTGCAAGCAGTGCTTACGACGACTCTATCAGCCCTACCGCACATCGGAGCTTGTCTCCGTTGCCGAATGCTTGAAGTCGTCAAGTCTTGTGCTGTCCGTTCAAGTCGTTCGCTTAGAGGCATGGAAGGATGCGCTCGCTAAGATCTTGTTTGATCCTCTCAACGGTATCAGCTCATGTTTTTTATGTAGTTGGATTCTTCTTTCGGGTACGTTGTTGATTTATCAGGTCGCGATTGCTTCCTTACTGTACACCTGACTTTCTGTGGCTCATCCTTTGCAGCAACTCCTTGCAGAATCAGAGATTGTCTCATCCTAAGACGTTCAGTGTCAGACCCGCTGTTGCAACGTCGTAGAGAGGAAACGTCACAGCCGTACACATTTGAGACGCAGAGGAGCTGTGTCGTAGAACGTGACTTGCCTTTAATGTTAGACATACACACATGATTTCAACCGTGGCGGATCATCGTAGGGTTAGGGTTGGGGTGAGTGATGTCGACCCCAAGGTGAAGTATACATGTACTGATCGACAGGAACCAACATACTCTATAATTAAGATAGAGGAACATTAATAATAATGTTGTTGTTCTGCATGCTCTTGTTAAATTGCTACTATATGTCATACATAGGTTTGGATCAATGTCCTATCTCGATCTTACAAAACAAGCTGCTCGGGACCTAAGGAATTTTGGACATGTTGACCTTCCCATCCCACCATGTACTTCACGAGACAACATAAATGCTTCTAGAATGGGTGGTTGTGTGTGTGTTCTAGTATCTCAAAGGAAAAGCTCTGCCTCAATTACGATATACTTGTCGACTATATCACGAAGGATCAACGTCCTCAGATGCCACTTCAATGGGGAGTTTGCGATGAAAGGGTGGGAGAGGCTAGACTTCGAGACGGATCACCCATGTACATGTACATGTACATGTACACAGTATATGGAATCCACTATACCATTGTGCTTATCGCGCTGCCTTCTTGAGGTGCTGTCGTTTTACTTTGCGGGATCCGAGCACTCGGTCGGTGAAGAGTCGAAGAATCGAAGATGGATGTAGGAACGAAAGTCAAAAATACCGTCATGATTATTCGCAGCGGGTAGGACGGCTCATCAAGCGGCTGGCTGCATAGGTAGATAGATGCATAGATCCGCGGGATGCCGAGTGAGGATGGAGAAAGTTGGCACTGGGCGCTGGTAATTTGGCTGGGCAGTGGCGGTGGAAGAGGCTTGCAAAGTTGCATGACATGACATGAGGGATGTCACGGGGGGCCAGTCTGACTGCCTGTAGTACATTATACAAGCAAATGCAGTCCACCTAAGCAGTCTTCCCTCACGCAAACAACTTCCTGTCCACTGCTTGTGCATTCTTACACGCGTCATCAGCCCATCTTTGCCTTGGACTGCCATCTCATGCTGGCCATAGCAGCAGCAGCGCCGCCGTAGCCTCGCCTTCCACCCCAAAACGACCCCATCCATCTCCCCCCGCGGAATCGCCCGCCAACACACCAAGGCACCCACTCCTCACCACTATTTGCCACAGAAATGCCGTCAGTCTTTTGGACATCCACGAGGCGCTGGAAAGTCAGGTACTGGGTCCTCGCAGCCGCTCTCCTCTACGCTTCATACTGTTTCGTGCGAGGCATGCCACTCCTCAGCTCCAACCTTCCGCCCTATACCGGCAAGCACGATGTGGGCACCATAGATCTTGAAGTGCCTGTCGATCCTCCGCGCCGCGTCGGCGAAACTATCAACATTGAGACTGGAGAGCCGGCCTTCCAGGTCGACACTGTCCTCTTCTCCGTCTTCTACCCCTCTGTGAATGGCTCGCAAAGCAACAAGGAAAAGCATCTATGGGTACCAAAGCCCATTGCGCTTCACGCCGAGGGATACGCTCGATTCGCCCATGTGAACAATTGGCTCACTAACAATGTCTTCGCTCTCGGACTCTGGACACTGGTCGGTGGCACCACTGTGCCCGCAGAGGTGGACGTGCGACTGGCTGGCACCGCAAAGTCTTCCCACAACTATGGCGACTCCGCATCAATGCCCACGGACGACTACGGCCTGCCGGAATTCCCTGTAATTGTCTTCTCACATGGCATGGCCTCTGCAAGGACCAGCTACACCCAATACTGCGGCGAGTTGGCATCACGAGGCAATGTCGTTATTGCAATTGAGCACAGAGATGGGAGCGGACCAGGCTCTCTACTCCTGCACAATGGCACTGCCAACGCCGTCTTCCACATCGGCGCCGACCAACTCGACCCTAAACCGGATACGCCAAAACTCAAGGAACTGCAGCTTGCAATGAGGCAGATCGAGGTCGAGGAGGCTGTCAAAGTCATGCGACGAATCAACGCCGGCGAAGGATCAGCTGTTTTCAAGTCGAATCCACGCAAGGAAGGCGAGGTTCTCCCCGACTGGCAACACCGTCTCAACATGGACCGAATTGCTATTGCCGGCCACTCCTATGGTGCAACTCTTGCGCTGCAAGCCCTCAAGGGCGCACCCTCTGAAGATCTTCCATTCAAGGGCGGCATCATTCTCGACCCTGGAAAGTCCTCTGGCCCACTGAACCACGACATCAACGTGCCAATCATGGTCATCCACTCGCAATCCTGGTCAGCAAAACACTCGATCTTCCAAGGTCGCCCTCACTTTGAGGTTGTGAAGGAGCTGGTAGAGGGCGTGATGAAGCGTAAGAAGTTCGCTTGGGTGAGTGACATACGTTCAGAAATGCGCCCACTGGATCAGAACGCCAAATTTGCTAACAGAATCTCAGTTTTTGACCTCGAAGGGTACTACTCATCCTTCGGTCACCGATGCGCCATTGATCGAGCCAACACTGCTCTCTTGGACGACGGGATCCACCATCAACGCGCACGAGGGTGTGAACCAGTACGTTAAAGTCAGCGAGACCTTTATGCAATACCTCGGCGATGGGCACCGGAAAGGTGTGCTCAAGGAGGAAGTCAGCCACCCGGCGTACGATGAGCAAACACGGCAGATCCCCAACCCAGACATTGCAAAGTACTGGCAGGTGCACGTATCGCCGAGCACCTTCTGCGCGTTCCCTGGATTGTGTGGAATCCAAGAGGATCGCCGACGTGCGGTGGAATACACTGCCTGATGATTTATGCGTGGAAGACTCATGATTTTGTATGAACAGCATTGAAGTATTATTGGTTATAGGTGGGAGGCGGGCTGTTCCAGGAAGCTTGCTCTTCGGTGGCTCAAGCGAGGCGTATGGTGGCTAAATGGCTGTATCATGCTTACGTTTGGAGATATTGTAACTCAATGATTCGTTTTCTTTTCCAATCATCTTCTACTCGTGCCTTTTCGCTATGATTACACGTACATGTTGATAGTTCAATGTTATGCCCGTAGATTATATGTATTGAACATAACGCCAAGCTTCATGTTCACATGCTCGCGTTCTCGCGCCGATCGCATGGAACCGTACTCCGACACAGACATAACACAAAGCCACAAAACCAACAACAAAGCCAGCCTGAACCAGACTCCGCCCTACACATCATTGAGCCCTCCCAAGAGAACTACAATCGACTGCCAACCTCCATATTCCCTTAAACCACCAACACTCACAATGGCCAACCCGCCCAAAATCCCCATCAACGGCGCCTCAACAACCAGCACCAACCCACAACACGCCCGCGACCTGCAAGACCAAATCACGCTCGCGCTGCTCGCCAACGGCGGCATCGCGCGCATCCAGACCGCTCTGCGCCAGCGCCTGGACGAAGCCGGCTGGAGCGAGAACTTGCGCGAGTACGTCACGGCGCTGTTCCGGTCGGGCGAATGCTCGACTTATTTCGAGGCGATGGAGAAGGTCAAGGCGAGGGTGCGATTGGAGGGCCGTGATGAGGAGGGCGCGAACGGTACTGGGGAGAGGGAGTTGGTTGTGCCGGTTGCGGCTGCTGAGGGGGGTGTGGAGGCTGTTAGGAGGGAGTTGGAGGGCGTTTGTGAGATGAGGAGGAAGGAGGCGGTTTGAATGATTTGGTGGATCGACCAGTGGATGCAAGGGAGAATTAATGATGTTATGACTTATGGATCAGGTTGCCGGACTGGGTTGCGCGGCTGGAGAGGTTGCGCTGGCTGGTACGCCGGTACTGCACAACGTGCATCGAAAGACGTACAGGCTGAATAGTCGGACGGCTCGAGCGAAGCGCAAGGTCGACATACGATAGCACGCGCGCATCTTGAGCGGCGCCAAACGAGTCGCGATTTGGCCCTGCACGGCGCCGTCCAGCGGCAAGCTATATCCGGCCAAGGAGGATCTTGATACGGCATCGAAAATGCAGGCGTTCACATGCGCACAAAGAGCATACATATTCTAGTGGATATTCTCCGCGCAACGCACAAAGGCGCCGAAGACAGCCCAGACACTGGTATGGACTCGACGAGAACCCTTGCTGCAAGTGTTGTGGTTTGAGTTGCAAGACAAGAAGGAACAGGAGCATGAAATCGATATCAAGCGGAGTTGGAGAGCATCGGACGACTTTTGGTCTTCCTACCACGGGTATCACAGGCCAATCCATCGATGAAGGAAAGACATACAATACAGTACTCCAATGCATGGAAGGCTTTAACTTAGACAACTCGCCAGCGAATAGAAATTGGAAGCCGTCAGTTTTTGCGTTCAACATCTCCCACGGACGAATAACAAAGAGACCAATCTTTGCCCTCAACCTTCTGCTTCAAGATGCATCAAACGAAACTTCAATTCGTACAGTATTGGCGGAGTTGTGTGTATATGCCAGGTGCTGTTGTACAGTATACCTTGTCATCAATCTCTCGCTCCGCGATTGCTAAAATACTGCTGTCAACGCGTTGTTGTACGGACCCACTGTTCGCCCTTGCCAACAACGACAACGCTTCATCGGCGTCTTCAAATCCCGTAGCTCGGCGCCTTCATCTGCTCCGGTGAGTTGTGCATCTTCGACGTCTGATATTGCTCCTGCATGCCGTCACACCAAGCATTAACGAGTACCGAACCTCATACCACGGCATCTGCATCAATCGTTCAATCCAATGACGCTTTCCACCGTAAATCGACTGCTCATTCCTGCAAAGGAAAAACTGGTTGACTTGCGGAGCAAGCCGGCGCATCGGAGTATCGGCGTAGACTGAGATTGACTACTCCGATCTACTTTTCGTCCAAGGGCGCGCGCGACCTCAGAAGTGGACTCGAACAATCCCATTTCTGACCAGAATCTTCCTCATTCTTGGTATGGAAAAGATGAGGTGGATACGCCGGAGTGGCCATCGGCGTGATGCAGAGCAGACATCTCTCAACGCCGATGATTCGAACAATGTCTGTGTCTACACGTATAAGTCCCGGCCTCGCAGCCGTCCACTGTCAAGATGTAGGATCGAATCATACTTTGTACGCAAAAGAGTTATTTGACAGCTTGGTCTTCCCGCAATGGCAACGACTGCTCCATCTGGAGCCTACCTCGGGACTGGCCGGCACACCAATGCATTCTCAACCTCACACTTAGACGACATTCCTGTTCTGGAAAAGGCTCACAGTGATCTACCGCCGAGAGATGACGACCTGTCAATACCCGACGGTGGACATGGCTGGATCGTTTTGGCTGGCTGCACCGTGGTCTGCTGGTGGTCTATCGGCACTGCGCAGTCTTTCGGCATCATTCAGGCCGCTCTACTCCAAGAAGGCGTTTCATCCTCAACCACTCTCATGTTCGTTGGCAGCATGTCCGTCGGCATCGTGTGTGCATTTGCAATCATATACGCCAAGATCATGCGTACTCTCGGGACCCGGTGGACGGCAATGCTGGGAATCTTGCTAATGAGCTTGAGTGGCGCGATTTCATCAGTGGTGTATGAGAATGTTGGAGCACTTTTCGCAACTTATGGCGTTTTGATGGGTCTTGGAATGGGACTCACTTTCACGGTATGTTGATGAGTCCGGACACATAAATTCGCGAGACTGACAGTCAATCCTAGACCGTTGCTGTTGCTCCAACACAGTACTTCCTCCGCAGACGTGGAATGGCCAACGGTATCGTCCTCGCTGGAGGTGGTGCAGGCGGCGCTGTTGTGAGCATTGCACTTAACGCCATCATCCACCGCCTGGGGATTGCTTGGGCATTCCGCATCCACTGCCTACTTGTTGCTTTCACTGGACTGCCCGCCGCTTTCGTGATTCGGGAAAGGGTACCTTACAAGCCGTGTGGCCTTATCGATTGGTGAGTGATACACGGACGTTCTACTGCAGACAGACTGCTGACAAAATTGCTTCAGGACTCTTTTCCGTGACAAGACCTTCGTGCTGCTCTTCTTTGCAGGTGCACTAGGGATATTTCCCATGTTCGTGCCACCCTACTGCATGCCGACATTTGCAGAATCTATCGGCCTGTCCTCCAGTACTGGAGCCGGGCTAGTGGCAGCGTTCAATGCAGCATCCGCTGTCGGACGCATCTCGTCCGGGTTCCTCAGCGACAAAGTCGGCTGCGTTAACGTTGCTTTGATGTCCATATCATTGCTTGGGGTGACCATGTTCCTCGTCTGGCCATTCGCTAGCACCCTTGGTGTACTGATCGCCTTTGTGCTTGTGGCAGGCGTTGCAGTTGGTGGATTCTTCTCTATGATGCCGACTGTTGTCGGTCACATCTTCGGGTCTGCGAACATGAGTGTAACGATGGGCATGATCCTGACCAGTTGGACTTTTGGATACTTGCTGGTACGTCACACCCGTTGTGTTATCTTTCTACACATCGTTTAGCTAACCAATTGACCAGGGATCCCCTATCTCGGGATACATCTTGGAAGCCAGCGGAGGAGCAAACAATGGCATTGCCCCTTACAGGCCTGCAATGTACTTTGCCGGTTCCCTTGCTCTTGCCTCGGCAACTATCATCGCCATTGTGAGATTGCGGAGACAAAGAGAGCTCTTCGTCAAGTCTTGATGCACGTCATGAAAGCGAATATTCGCACAGAGACGAACACGATTACCACGACATGAACGAATGACTTGGAAACGATTGTTGCGACCCGTCCACTATTCTCACATCTAATCATTGGTTGTTGGAACCCCCTGACTTCGAACAAGCGTTCCCAAATTGGACGATCGAACGAGACACGATCCTCGAGGCTTGCCTGCCCTGGAGCTGGTCTCGGACAACGAACGGCTTGTAATTCACATGACGAGCCGATTCCTCTGCACGTCAGTCCTACCAGCGGGTCGACCAAGTCACCTTGCGACACCAGAGAAATCGCTCCGAGGCAATCCAGTATCTATCCCAATCACATCTACCAGCTTAGAGAAGTAAAGTCGAAAGACGAGCGGTACTTCGTGGGAATTGGTCTGGACCACACGTACTCCTACGTAGACACGCGCCACACAGACGCATGCACTCCTCATGGGAAAACATGGATAGATTTGTACGATATACAGATCGGGAGTTGGGGTGAACCTACGGGCATCCGAAGCGCTTGGAGTTGTAATGTAATTGATCGTTCTGACAACAAACCCCATCGTCAAACGACATGTATCCGCATAGCCGTTGGGCTTTCGTTTGTCAGAGTGAAGTGTGCTACATACCCCGAAAGATCGGGTCAGACTTCACTAACACATTCGATCAAGTTAATGTGAGCTTTCACTGACTGGTTGAACCCAACGCATTGACCTTTTGGGTTACACATGAGCTTTCACTGACAAACGCACTAACTTTCTGCTCTGTACGTGTGCTTTCACTGACACGTTGAACCACGTGTGACTGCCTTGTCCATTCAATTACTTCAACTCAACACCGTCTACAAAAACACTCCAACACCAAACTCTCCACCACCAACACTTCCTCTCCCATTTCGCCTTACTCGTCACACATACTGCTTACTCGAGTCCCATTCCTACACTACCACACAAACTCCACAATGCAGTTCCTCAACAAAGGACTCGTCGCCATGTTCTTCCTCATCAACATCTTCATTCTCGCCAACATGGGCGTGGCTCTCGCCAGTTCCACCACCTCGGTAGGTCTCGATTGTCGAACCGAGTGATTTCTGAACCGAGTGATTTCTGAACCAAGCTGACAAGAATTCAGACCGACGCCGGCGACTGCTCCCTGATCGACGGTCGCATGGAATGCCTCGACTACAACGTCACTTTCACCTCCATCGACAGCACCTCCCCGGACTGGGCTCTCGCCAAGGGTGACATCCAGCTCGAGTCCAGCATCGTCGAGACCCCAACCACTCTCCAGACCTCGACCCGCGACCTCGCCACCAGCACCCCGAAGGTCATCGACACTCCCAGCAACCTCTTCCCTCGCGCGGACATCAAGTGCTTCGACATGGTCGCGATCATCGGCAAGAGCGACGTCAAGCACGCCTTCGTCGAGCACGTCTGCAACTTGTGGGACAACATGATGCTGCGCAGCGGCCACTCGGCCGCCGTCAAGGTCGAGATGGTCGAGCTCGGCTTCAAATTCTACCTTTACGTCGGCATCCTGCCCTTCGCAGGCCCCTGGTCGTACGCCATGGAATCATCGATTTGCACTGCGACTTTCATGCGCATCGTCGACAGTTGCACCGAAGTCAACCTCCTGGGTAAGTACTCGGAAGGGTTTGTCGGCTGGCGAGAACGAATGCTAACCAACTCGCAGTACGTTTCGCTCTGCTGATGTTCCTCACGTTTGAGCGTGTCGGCGTGGAAAGCAGAGAAGCTTCATGCGTTTTCGCGACTTGTATTGATCGTTGGCCGGATAGATGACTGACTTCTCCTCACAGAAAGGCGGCAGATACTCTACCGAGCACATCGAGTACTTGATGTAAGTTCAGATTCATGCCCAAAAAAAGAGAACATCCACTAACCCTACATTTAGCAACGTGCTCTAGGTTGAGTAGCGAGCCACTCTCACCTGCTGAGCCACAGCTATGCAGTCCCGACCGAGCCAGGGCAATTGCTGAACGCCGATTCAGAGAGTTGGAAACAAGGGTTGGATAACATGCGACTGCTGTGAAGCAGTGATTTTGTTGAGGTTTGGAAACACATGGGCATCCATTGGGAGTTTGCCTAGCTTTTGCTTTTGGTGCATCAATCGCACGAACATACTCGAGACTTTGCAATAGTTGTATCGAGAAAAAGTTGATCGCAAGCAGGATTTTAGATCGTAAATGTCCGAATGACGTGCAACAATTGCCCGATGTGGTTCACTTACGGTGCTTACTGATCATGTGCCGCTGTCATGGACGAGAAAGAGCGCGCGCGTCCTGCTTTGTGATTCGACTTCTCCACGCCGGTTGTGGAGAAGACGATTGGATTGGGAATGCTCTAGATGAGTCTGGACCAGGCCCGGGGCGTGTTGGCCCAGTGTAGTAGACTTAGTAGGTAAGACGTATTTGATGTGCGGTGCGTGTAAGTCCTGCAATCTCAGTATCAGTGAACTCGATGGGCTGACTTGACCGGACAAGACACTGGAGATCGACTTGGATAAGTACGGGTTGTACCTGCATGGCAATGTGTCAATATCCCCTTAGCTCAGTTTCGCGTCGCACAAGACGCGTGCTGACAAGGCCCGGAGATGAGCCTTCCCGCGCTTCCATTCCTCTCCCTTTCCCTCGACCAACTCTTCCATCCTTTCCTCAAACAACAAACCCGTGACCTTGGATGAGGCTCTGGTGTCCAAAACTAGCGCATGCGATGACACAGGAGAGAAGAAGCGCATCGTCAATATTGCCAGCACATCGCGGGGAAATCGCAACAATGCCAGGAAAAGGCGGGAACCCGTTGGATTTAAGCCTCGACTATGAGGCGATCCATCTGCAAAGGAGCATCTGAGTCTGCGCCATCTCACTAGGCTAAAACATCTCGACCACCTCGGCGGACTGCCACCTGCGTTGCGCCTTTGAATGCTGGCCGTCTTTTCCGTCGTCTCAGAAACCACGCGGCTGTGCAGGTGAATATGGCCACAACACCCCCTAATTGGTGCGGCTGTTGGCCGACAATCACTGCTAGTAGCGAAAGGAGTGCCATCACTGCACTGCTTTGGCAAAGGCGTCTTTACTTGATTCTTCTTCCCCCCTAGGCCTGCCCACGGCTCATCGGATGCTTTCTTAGGCATCCTCCGTACTTAAGCCTCCCGCTTTGCCGTCGCATTCCTTTTGCTTGTATTATTTGCTTGTCACAATTTCCATTCGTCCTTGTCGCCCAGAGTTTACTCGGCCTGAGTCGCAGAACAGCTGACATTCAGTAGACCCAAGCTCTGCCCAGCATTCCTTACCCACGCATTCCATCATCCCAGGCGGCTGCTTTTGTTGACATTCGGTTCGACTTCATTCATTTGAGATAGTAGTCTTTCGTTCACTTCCACTTCAATCGAAACATATCATTAGCAATAATGCATATCGGGAGCGCAATCATTGCACTTTGCGCGGCAACCGCAGCTCATGCTGCTCCGTAAGTTCGTCGAAACAACATCGCTATGGGACGTCCCAGCTAACACTCCTCAAGACAGCTCAACAAGCGAGCTGCGGCCTTTGACTGGAGCTCGGAGAAGGTCCGAGGCGTCAACTTGGGCGGCTGGCTCGTTCTGGAGCCTTGGATAACTCCATCGATCTTCCAACAATTCGACGGTTCGCGTGGTATCATCGACGAGTACACTCTCACCAAGTCTCTCGGAGCTCAGGCCGCACATGATCAAGTTCTGAAGCCTCACTGGGACAACTGGGTGAAGCTTTCGGACTTCCAGAAGATCAAAGACAGTGGCTTCAACCTCGTCAGAATCCCCGTGGGATACTGGGCGTTTGATAACTCCGGTTCTCCTTATGCCAAGGGTGCGGCCGAGTACCTTGAACAAGGTGTTCAGTGGGCGCGTCAGGTCGGCGTCAAGGTTATCATCGACCTGCACGGCGCACCAGGCTCGCAGAACGGTTTCGACAACTCGGGCCAAAAGGTCGCCACTCCTGGCTGGCAACAAGGCGACAACGTCGCCCATACGCTTTCCGTCCTGCGTACGATCCAGGAAAAGTATGCACAGGCCGAATACGACGATGTCGTCGCCGCAATCCAAGACCTTAACGAACCCCTGAACCCAGCCCTCAATGCCGACGTGACGCGCCAATTCCACCGCGACGCCTACGGCAACCAGCGCGAAGTCTCGCAAACCCGCACCTTCATGTTTCACGACGGCTTCAACAACGTGAACAGCTACAACGGCTTCCTTACCCCGTCGGACAACAATGCGCAATGGGTAGTCGTCGACCACCACGAGTACTCGGTCTTCAACAACGACCTCGTCGCCATGGTGCCCTGGCAACACCGCCAGCACGTCTGCAACAACGCGTACGTGTACTCTGGCGCGGACAAGTGGTCCATCGTCGGCGAATGGTCTGGCGCCATGACCGACTGCGCCGCCGCACTCAACGGCTACGGAATCGGTGCCCGCTACGACGGCACTTACCCCGGCTCGACCTACCACGGCAGCTGCGACGGCATCAACTTCATCGAGACCTGGACCCAGACCTTCAAGGACGACATGCGTGGTTTCATCGAGGCCCAGCTCGAGACGTTTGAGCGCAACACCAACGGATGGTGAGTGCAATCCATCCAAACTTTCACCGGAGGAATCCATCACTAACATGAATTGTAGGGTCTTCTGGAACTTCAAGACCGAAGCCTCCCCCGAATGGGACGCTTTCAGGCTCATCGACAACGGCATCTTCCCTCAGCCACTGACCGACAGGAAGTTCTCGCAGATTTGCACAAACTAGGCGACAACAAACACCCGACCATGTCGCGTCGTGTCGTGCCACGAGAGGGAAAGCAGGCCTCATATATCCACGCAACATGGAACATGAAGAAGCCCCGCCAAAGCAGGTCGGCCCTTCCTTTTTGCTTAGGCCGCGAGGATGACAGACAATAACGGACGCAGGCGGAGGCTGCTCCTCCCTATTTTGCACATAATGTTTCCATGTTGTTTTCTTTTTCATTCTCTCCTTCAGATACCCAGACTCATTTCCCCTAGCTTTCTAATCATAAACTGTTGGCACCATAATCCACTTCCATTTTCAAAAAAAGGAACATCGGGGGAGAAATTGCATGGACTTCTTTTCTTTCCACTCTGCTTTACTTCAACTGCCGTTGTTCCTCCAGAGGTCTTTTCGACTAAACCATCAGTTTTCCGTTCGATCCGATTTTCTAAGTCGTCTGCATGGTAATATTGGTTGTGAGGCACGATGTAATAGGTACGCTCTCCAGAACTCTCCCGAGGCCAATCATCACTCCAAGATGGGTGGTGAGTGAACAACGGGAACGATGATACTCGAAGCCATGTCAAGAGCCAGGAGCCAGCGGGAAAGCATGATGAAGAATGTTACACAAACGCTGTTATATCTTAGTCTGTGATAAGTATACTGAGGAATAAAGCCAACAATCAGTAGTTGACTCTCTGTAGGGGTTTGTTCAAAACGACCGGTTTTCGAGGCGCCAATGCACACGCCATATACCATGATGTACACAC
>Ga0265797_10001529_pt1 | contig 40565 bp, 40 predicted proteins | sample P2T30metagenome_FD_192433 | JGI IMG/M metagenome (GOLD analysis project Ga0265797, IMG submission 192433) | Plant litter microbial communities from East Loma Ridge, Irvine, California - P2 T30 | ecosystem: Environmental > Terrestrial > Plant litter > Unclassified | place: USA: California...
GTAGAGTTCAGCATATCAGTCTGTAAATACATAAAGTACACGTGCTCTTGCAATGCGAATGAAGGGCTCGATCGGAGCGTGAGATAGTCATTGACAGGGAGTGGAGTGAGATATGTAAACGTTTGGGTATACAATGCTGTAATACGTGGGACTCTGATCTTTGGGCCCGCATGTTCTTGCGATTGCCGTCTGCAGCTAGGAAGGTGTCATGCAAATCAATCCGATCATCATCGGACGCAAAGCAGCCGAGAGCATATTTTCTATCGAATTTCAAGAATCTCAGGCACAATGTCATGAACCTCTGGAAACTCTCTGTCGATGTAAGCCATCCCACGCCAGGTGAACCACGACTGTTCTGGCCGGAGAACGACCGGTAAGGGCACACTGAAGAGTCGAACAATCCTGTCTCCTTCTTCGACCTCCGCTGGGCCCACGCACAGTTGGCCAGCCTCTGTGACAAACAGTCTGCTGTTGTGACAAACACAAACGAAGTGAAACCACAGCATTTGGTCGGTTTCCAAGAAATCTAAGGACTGTTCGTGACCTCGACCATGCAGGTCACTCCAAACATTGCTGACCATACACTCAAACCTGCAGAACTCTTCTGTCTCGGAAGTGCAGACCTCATGTTCGTAAGTGGATGCTATGAGCGTCAAAGCAATGGTATGAGGCGAGAACTCGAATCCTGTGCGAGTGGATAGGTCGATGATATGTCGCAACACTTCTTCTATTGCTGACCAGGAAGTCGGATGTCTTGAATTGGTCTTAAGCAGAGCAGGAGTTGTTGAAAGAACGAAATTGATCAAATGTCCCTTGACAAGCAGTATGTTTAGATCCGAAGTCTTCTCCATGAGATCGAGGTCAATCAGCCCAGGGTCTCGCGAACTTTGTTCGCTGGCTCCATAAACACGAGGTGTGAAGGGCATGGGATTGTTGAGCTTATGTTTATGCCAATGTACAGCCCATGTTGGGCTTTGTCCCACTTGGCGCCAATGGACCAGTACGCCGAGGTTGCGATCCTCCTGGATCATTACCCTCGTTGCATCGCGCATACAATCAGAGACCGGCTTCGTGTAGTTCGGTTGAATCAAATGGGACAATCGCAGTCGGCGTTTCGCCCATATCGTTAGTCCAAGAAGGCCGAAGATGTGGTCGCGAGGATCCGAGCATTCTTGATCTTCGAGGCATTCGACGAGACGACGCAGCCGGACACTGGACTGTCCAGAGCCTGAGCTGTTACGTTGCGACACGACCGCTGTGATCAGATCAAGCCCATCGGGTGTATCCAAGACGTTTTTCATGAGATGCCCTCCTGTCTCTAGATCGTCCCAGGATAAAGTGGTGTTTGGACCAAATACGACCACACAACGCCGTGACAATACAGCTTCTTGGAACACCCAAAGTCGACCGAACCATGGAAGCTCGAATAGAGCCCATGTGGAAGGAGCCCACCTTGGAATGAAAATGGATCGCCATTCTGCCTGCGTCATTTGATGGCCTTCTGGCAATTCACGAAGTACTTCTTCTATTGGTTTTCGAAGCCGGGGTAGCGGGACGCCGCCTAAGTCTGTGAAGGGACCGTACATCTCATTTGCATCGGCATCGTCGACAAGACGTATCCCATACTCGGCAGCTCTTTGACGATGTTGTAAAACATCTTTCAGCTTGACGATCGCATCTTGTATAACGGCACCGTCGTTCCCCAGCCACACGTAAGTCAACTCGGCTGATGAGTAGATATCGCCCATGAGCAGTATTTGACTTGCTCGCTCCGCTTTGTCGTCCTGGTTGATGCAGACTGCATCGATCCACAGCGTCTTGACGTGGTCGCTATCGCGTAGATCGCGAAGCGCACGAATGGCGTTCATGGGGACGTCCAGAGACATTCCATCCAACTTGATCTCTGCTCGAGACGTCGCGTCACCCCAGAACCAAGAGACTGCGCTGAAGATAGGCCAGGACCCTAGATCTGCTTCTGACAGGAAGACCTCCAGCGCTGGAACATCCACTGAAGTGAGAGGTGAGACACCGTCGCTGTATTCGGAGATGTATCTATTGACAGCTTCGTCCATTTGCCTTGCGAAATGCACGATACGATGTCGATTGCGCGTGCCCTGCGCACAGAGGCGGCCTTTGAGACCATGTAGATCGCGATCCCACGAGCGGTGTGCGTCGCATTTCAGCAACCCAATTGTGAGTAAAGTTGTGATTTTCCGCAACTGCAGAGCAGGCTTCAACAACCTCATCCCTCTCAAACGACCCACAGTAGCCACCGTAGGATTGCCGTGCGTCCCTGCCAATATCCGGTGTGACGCAGATAATCGAAGGCGAAGGAGCGAGAAGAGAGAATCCTGAAGGGACTCCCAGCGAATTACGTCGTCTTCGATGTCCCGGTTTCCAGAACAAACGGCACGGATGATCTTGCCGCCAGCGATGCGAAGTTCATCATGCAGAATACTGTCGTCGAAATCTGATGGCAGTTCAGGTAGGCCCACGGTAATCAAACTTCCGCTGATAGTCTCATCTCCCGATCCAGGATGCAGCTCCAGAAGCCGTATCTGACGCTTGGACTCGTTCAATCTCTGGTATAATCCGGAAGCACAGGTCGACAAGGCCCGCTGCGGTTCACCATTTTCCACATTGACGGCGTCGCCTTTCCCAAGAATCCGCGGTCCTTCATACCACGCTTGACGCTCGTGTGGGTCCCGACGTCCGAACTGGCTGGGCGCTGACTGCGAGCGTGATGGTGTATATCGCGAGCGAGTCCAAGCACGCGCGCGAGTCGTCGCTTGCGAAAGTGCCCGGGCGGGTGGCTCTCTGGCCCGAAATTCGTCTTGCTCATGGCTCATGTCGCGTCGATGAAAGGTGTAAAAAAGAAGACAGGTCAAGGCTGCACTGCGGCTTTTGTACAGCAAAGCTGCGCGGCACCAGACGCGCGAGGCCTTGGTACCTCAGGTGTTGTGGCGGCTAACCTGCATTTTCACCGGCGCGAATCATCTCCCACGAACTGAATTCGATTGGACTAGTTTGAAACGCCGCTTGAAGAGTGCGTAAAAAGCTGCGCCATGTCGACCTGCTGCCAGTAAGGTATCTGCTGCACTGCCCGCTTGAGCGCTTACCTGCAGCCCGAGCCCTGCCACGTAGTAGACTACAAGGCTGAGGCTCCAGGCGACGCAAGATGTCCAGAAAATGTGTGGTCTGCTAAATCGACTTTACAAATTTCTTTCGTTGAGGTGTTTGTCTGTATTGCTTGCAGAGACGTCATTTGGTCTGCGCTTCGAGGGGTTGCGCTGTATGTGATACATCATCATATCGCATGATCCAAGAGAAGAGAAGTGCCGCCACTAAGTCGAATTCTTCGTTTCCGGAATTGCATTGGGCTTTTTTCCAGCTTGTCATGGCCGATAAGTAACTTGAAGGTGAAGATAAGCCGACGTTCTTTCGAGCAAAAAGCTCGGTCCTCATCTAGCTATTGTTCATCAAGGTGTCACACAACACGCGAAACAACAAAAACCGACGTCCAGAATACATAATCGTAGCCATGTGAAAGTATAACGTTTCATATGCTCGGATTCCTGTTCCAGTTCCACAGTCTTTGAACTCTCAAGTCGGTTATGTTGCCTTCCGACGACAATGTCAAGCTCGCCTGCCAAAGGCCAGAAGACACATCAAAGACCACTCCTTCGACAACAGACACCACCTCCCTCGAATCCACCATCGGCGCAGCAGCACCAAAATGGCAACCCTCCGACAAAAGACGCGCAGTTCGGAAAATCGACACGACAGTCCTGCCTCTGCTATTCTTAGGCCTATTGGTCTTCCAGCTCGACCGCATGAACCTCGCCAGTGCTTTGACAGGAGGCTTCCGCGAAGCAATCAACATCGACCAAAGCACCATCAACCTCGGCAACCAGATCATGTTCCTCGGCGTCATAATCTTCGAAATACCATTCAACATGCTGCTGCAGCGAGTTGGTCCGCGGAAGTGGATCGCTGCGCAGGTGTTGATCTTCGGTTTGACGGCAACGATGCAGGTCTTCATTAGAGATCGCAACGGGTTCCTGGTCATGCGGGCTGTGCTTGGTTTGGCGGAGGCGTCGTACATCCCTTCGTCGATGTACACGCTGTCAACGTGGTATCTTAAGAGGGAGTTGGGAACGCGCATTGCTGTCTTCTTTTTCGGTATGTTTGGCGGGAATGCGTTGAGCCCGATTCTTGCGTCTGGGATTTTGCAACTGGATGGCGTTAGGGGGATTGCTGGGTGGCAGTGGCTTTTCTTGTTGGAAGGGCTTTTGACGATGGCCGTGGGGGTTCTCCTTCTGGCATTCCTGCCCGGCTCATCAGACGAGCCACAACCACTTCTGAGGTCGGGCTTGGTTGCCTTCACGGCAAAAGATCTTTGCATACTCCGCGAGAGACTCCGGGACGACGACTCGGAGAAGCAGAGTGGAGCGCAAGGCCTATCCATCCCCTGGAAGCTCGTCCGGCAAACGGTGCTACACTACAAGCGATGGCCGTCGTATCTGTCGACGTTCTGCGTGTTTGCGACTTGGAGCCCCCTGACGACTTACACGCCGTCAATATACCTAGACCTTGGATTTGATCGCATTACTGCGAACGCTCTCGCGGCCGTTGGCGCGTCCCTAGCACTTGTGGTGGTGTTTGCTTTCGCGCGACTTAGTGACCACACGAATCGTCGCGGTCAGTGTGTAATACTCGCCCAGGTCTGCTACTTGATCACGCTTATCGTTGCGAGACAGGTTCAGCCTTCGGCCGGGCGTTGGAGTAGATGGGGTCTGTGGACTGCAGTCAACGCTTTTGCAGTAGGATATCACCCTATTCACAATACGTGTGAGTTTGAATCTCGCCTGCAAGTACGATTATCTCTCACTGACGCTTACGCAGGGGTTCAATTGAATTGCAAGTACCCTGGAGAGCGTAGCATAGCCATTGCGATGTGGGTTATGTTGGCCACCAGTGGGTTGATGGTTGGCACGCAGCTGTTTCAGGGCAGCGATGCACCGTATTATAGCAATGGATTGCTGTACATGATCACCCTCGTGACGATTGGTATTTGCCTGGCTGCTTTACAAGAAGCCGTATACATCGTGCATAACCGGCGTGTCAGGCAAGGGAGAGGCGCATTGATCAACGGAGAAGTAGAGCCGCGCGTTTACGTGCCGTAGGTCGCTACCGTATTGAAGTCGGATGCCCCAGCGGGTGTACGGTTTTGAAAGTCAGGTACGAGAGGGCCAGCTGCATCAAAAATCGTTCGTGTCTTGACCCATAACCACATCCAGGGAGCGCCTCGACATGGCGATATGTCGCTCCAACGCGCCCAACTTCGCCATGGCAGCAATCAGACTGGGGTCCTGACTTTCCACCCGTACTTTGTCTCGCACGCGGACCTCCTGTCCCTTGTAAGCGAACACATCGTGTGCTTCGTCGTGGATGGCAGGTCTACCACCCGTGAGGGCAGTGGTCAGCCTTTCACGTAATGAGAAGCCGGTATAAGAGCCTCCAGCAGTTGACAGTGGTGTGTTGGTCCCTGTGATCGGGTACGCAGCTTCCAGAGTGCGTACGTTCAACAGCAATGCGGCTTCTGATATTGAGAGGTGGAATGAGACGTTGCCTGGTAGAGGCGGGTCGAATGTGTTTGCATCAATGAGATCTTCGTGCCATGAGTTGGCTTTTTGGTATTCCGGCCCTCCTTTCAGTGCTGCTTTTGCTTCCTGGATGTTGTCGTGCAATAGCTTTAGCTGGCCGGCTATGAAGTTGGCATTCGTCGCGTCACCCGTCCAGCGCGTGGTGTCGACTACATCGAGGCAGGCATTGATCAATGTGCGCGTCGTTGTGAGTTGTTCCAGCACGATGACCGGCGCTGAAGGTTGAGACGATAGCGAGAGTTTGACAGCGGTCTGGCCTCGGGGAGGTGGTAGCGAGGGCAGGCGGAGTTGGATGTCACCCTTGACGATCCTCGCGCCGAGTCGAGTAATGTAGCCCTTGAGATTTTCACTTCGCAGCGATGAGAGTACTAGAGTCGAGCCTGGTTCTGTCGGTGCAAGCAGTGCGGCGCATTCCTCGAGGCCGGATTTGAGGGAGGTGAGAGTGTCCTGGAGGGCGGAGAGGAGCCATTCCAGTTCGCGTGCAGTTGTCGATTCGACCTCTTTAGTCAAGTCTGCGTCACCGATAGGAGGCCATACAAGGGTCGACATTGCAGTACTTGGTCGTGAGGTTGATTTAGTTGTGTAAGGTAATTGTGAGTGAATAGTCTAGGGTACGCCCAGACGTCAGCATGTGATTGCGCTTATGTCAGCCAAACAGCGGGCGCCCGCTCCCTCCTATTGGTCGAGAAATGCTGGAGAAATAAATGTAGTTACAAGGGCGCGGCATCTTTCGTTCCATCTATGCGCTTCACACTCTAAGCAAAACAACATCCTTGCCGACCTGCAAGAAGAACAGCTGTATTACTGATACTCCTGTTAGAATCCTTCCTCTCCAGTCCTTCCCTCTAAACCGATCTTCCAAATTCGAACCGCAACCATGGATCAAGCACCAGCAAAAGAAGTTACCGTCAACCACGAGCGCAAATGCGAGGGTGCAGACTGCGATAAAGATGCCGGCAGCCTGCAGTGCCCGACCTGTCAAAAGCTGGGCAAGGAGGCCTACTTCTGCGGCCAAGATTGCTTCAAGCGCAACTGGGTAGGTTAGTGATGTGCTCTCGTGTGAAGAGGAGGCACGTAGAGGACAGAGGACGGCTCGCTTTAGCGGCATGGCCATGGACATGAAAATGGACATGACATCTTATGCGCAAGGTTGGGCAATATCAGTAGGACGTAGGCTAACGGCCGTACAGTCAACACATAAGCAGCTACACAAATCGCAAAACAGTATGCTCTCCAACATCTTTCCTCCAAGCGTCGTTTCCTTACCAGACGCCGCAGGCCACTACAACCCGTTCCCGACCTACAACTTCTCCGGCTCCCTGAGGCCTTCATACCCTCTTAGCCAGAGGAGATCAGTCCCAGACAAGATCAGGCACCCCGACTATGCCTCACATGGAATCCCTAAGAGCGAACAGGTTTGTGCCATGACCATCGACACTGGCAGACTGAAGAGCTTACACCCAGCTAGGTATTCGTCGGAAGGAACAGGATTAAGATCCTTACAAAGGAAGAGCAGGATGGTATGCGCAAGGTCTGCAGACTGGCGCGCGAGGTCTTGGACATTGCTGCGCGGGCTGCCAAACCCGGTGTCACCACCGACTATATCGACCAGGTTGTCCACGAGGCCTGCATGGAGCGTGAGGTATGTTGAAGGAGCTTTCTATCACTAACCGAAAAGCAGCTGACGTCCCTCAGTCCTACCCCTCGCCACTCAACTATTGTCACTTCCCCAAATCCGTCTGCACATCGCCCAACGAAGTCATTTGCCACGGCATTCCCGACCAGCGCCCACTGCAAGACGGCGACATCCTTAACATCGACGTCACCCTCTACCACGGCGGCTTCCACGGCGACTTGAACGAGACTTACTACATCGGCAAAGCTGACCAAGACCCGGAGAGCGTGCGCGTCGTCGAAACCGCTCGCGACTGCCTGGAAGAATCGATCAAGCTCGTCAAGCCCGGCGCCCTCTTCCGAGACTACGGCAACACGATCGAGAAGATTGCCAAAGCCAACAACTGCGGCGTCGTCAAGACTTACTGCGGCCACGGCATCAACCAGCTCTTCCACTGCGCACCGAACGTGCCCCATTACGCCAAGAACAAGGCTGTTGGTGAGGCCAAGCCTGGCATGTGCTTCACTATCGAGCCTATGATTACGCTGGGCACCCACAAGGATAAGACATGGCCTGACGACTGGACGAGTGTTACTACGGATGGTAGCAGGACTGCGCAGTTTGAGCACACGCTGCTTGTTACTGAGAAGGGTGTTGAGATCCTGACGGCTAGATTGGCGGATTCACCTGGTGGTAAGGTGCCTATGCCCGGTGTGGCGAATGGAGAGGCGACTGCTTGAGTGTAGGTAAATGAAACAAGATGCAAAGTCATTGTCAGGGCACTGGTCTTTTGCATCTTTCGAATACTGGAAACGTTCAAGTGTTTTCAACGCCGTGAGCGTCAATTAACTTGATGTACGAGTAACGTGTACCTCGTGTTCACGTTCTTGTCAAGTTAGACTTGCCGCGGGTAGCATGATCAACAATGTAGACTGGAAATGATACAAACCAAACACTCCCAACCTGATAGAAGGTTTTATCTGAGATGTGTCATCAGTGGTGATCATGTAGAAACATGGAAGAGTCAACAGGTACCTGACTTATATGTTATTCACTCTGCGCACGGTCGCTCACGGGTCGCCCCGCGCTATACTAGCAACCACTTTGCATGCACTCCCTTGAATCCCATAGTAACTCCAAGTCTTCTAACATACTGCATTCATCGCCAAGTATCATCAACAGAAATGGACCCGGCCATCGCCAGAGCAGTTTTCACGAGCGCCCTGCTACGCGCAGATGCTGACGCGCCTGAAATCCGACGCGAAGATGCCGCTTCATTCATCAAAGCCCTGCTCAGGACAATGAACATCTGTACCAGGCGCGATATCAAGGTTCGTATGGGCTGACAGCACTTGCACAGAGAATGCACGACGTGAACGATTTGCCGCCTAATGAACGCGGCGCAGCTAACGACAAATTCGCGCAGGCATGCAAGGATTTCATTGTCAGGAACATCACCCCATCTATCGCCAGGACTGCTGCTTTGACAAAGTATTTACTGCAGCTGAGCAAATCATGCACTCCGAAAAGTCCAGGATCTCTGGTAGAGTCATCGCGAGCCAAGGACGAGGACGAGGGGCTCGGGCGCATGAGCGATGGCAAACTCATGCAGCCACCCGATGCTGCTTATAGGCGCTTACACCTCCTCTACATTGTGCATGATGTGCTTTGCTTCCTTGCTGTGAAGTTAAACGATCCGCAGCACGCCACGAGTCGACTTCGGTGCGAAGATTCGGCATGGGAGGCACTCAAGACTCACGCAGTGCTTCACGCGCAGCTGGCCGCTTGCTTCGAAAGTAAAGGCCGGCCTAGCCGGTTATCAACGCTGGATGCTGTCAGTAACCTTTTGAAGCTATGGCAAAAGCTCGGCATTCTCGATCCCGACACATTTTCCAAGATCGAGACGAAGTGTGAGGAAGCAAGCAACACCCCTTGGACTAGCCTGCAGCAAAAACTTGAAGCAGACGAAGCGCAAGCAGTTCTGGATGAGCAAAGACGACGTGAAGAAGCCCGGAAGTGGATGCTCCCCATGCAACACCAGTTGCCACATGACAGCTCAGCAGCGTGGCATGAGCTCCCAGCTGCCAACGCTCTTCTTCAAAAACGCACGCAGGGCTACCCATTGCGAGCTGGCGACCTGCCACCCGGCGGCTATCGCTTGCGCAACGGCGGACGACAGGCTGACGAGGCGCTGAAAGCGGATGTGGGAGCACTGCACAAGGAGGCGCTGCGCTGTTTCGACAAATATACTAACGCCGACGAGGTGCAAGATGTTGACGCGATGGGGAACATTATCTGGAAGGACCGACCTACGAGGAACTTTTGGGGATTCGAAGTGGGATCTTGAAGCTTGTTCAACGGAAGTCCCATATCAAGGATCTAAGCATACCGAAATACAAAACGCTGTTAACAACGCAGAGACACCCATATGCTGCGACATTCACGCTTTCCCAGTCGACCCAATACTATCCATCCAACTTTCCAGCAGCCTCTGGATCCTATCTGTACCCTCCTCAATCACCTGTGTCAGTGGAATCTTGCCGGTATTTTCAGCAATGTAATTGTTGTAGTCCTCCAGCACAAGCTTATTAGCATTGACCCGAGTGACACCACGCTCGATGCACTTTGCCAGGATCTCCGGTGTGAACTCATTGGTGCCGTGTAAAACAACCTGCACCTTGCCGCGCGCCTTTTCGTAGATGCTCTGCAACCTGGACAGAAATTTGGTCAGCTGTGATCACTTTCCGACGATCCTGCAATCTAGCTCTCACCGAGCCAATAAGGGCAACACTCACCTCTCATAGTCCAAATGGATATTCTCCACCCCATGGTAATCTCCATGCATATTCCCAAATCCCGGCGCAAGGAAATCAATCCCCGTCGCCACGAAATCATCCACCTCCTCGGCAGTCGTCATCATCCCCTCCAGATCCCCCGTGTCCTTCACTCCATCCTCCCCACCCTCAATCCGACCCGACTCAGCCTCGGCCGCAATACCCCTCTCATGGCAATAAGCAACCAATTCCCTCGTCCTCGCCAGATTCTCCTCCTTCTCAAAATGGCTCATATCAACCATAATAGAGTCAAAAGCCGGCGAGCCATCCACCGCCTTCATCTCCGCCGCAGTCTTGATGATGGAAGGGTCTTGCGCGTGGTCCAGATGTAAGGTTACTGGCACTTGTGCTTTGCGCGCTGCGGCCGCGCAGAAATCGACGAGAAGGGGAGAGTAGCTCAGAGCCCAAGGGAATAGCAAGATCTGGAGTGGCGAGGACTTGGTTTCGGCGGCTCGGATGCAGGCTACAACTGTTTCCATGTTGTACGCGACGACGCCGAGGACGCCGTATTTGCCTTCTTCTGCGGCTTTGAGCATGCGCACGGCTCGGTTGGAGGAGATGTCGGTGGGAGACATGGCTAGGTGGGTGTATGTTGGCGAGAGGTGTTTCACCAGCGAGGGAATGGTTGATTTGTGGCGAAGGAAGATGAAAGTATCGGTGACTGTTGCGGTTCACAGCATATGTCCGCCAATGTTACTTCCAAGACCGCAGCAGCTTTTCTGGATCACCTTTCCGATCGACTACAACAACACATCAACTGCGCCAAAGGTGACTTATTCGTCCAGGTGGGGTTGATAGCAGCTGTTCGGTGTTTGGGTTTCGCCTCGTCTCGAGGCATTCTTCTCGCCGTTTTCGGTGTAAGTATCGTCCGAAATGACATGAGAGTGTCGGCAACGGAATCCGCCATAGTGGGGTTGATGAGGGTCGATGTCGGCCTTCAAGACTCCTACAACATCCGAGGGCAATTATTGTGTGAGCTCTTACATTTTCGTTGTGATCGGTTCCCAGTGTCATTTTCTTCATCATCCTTCCCAGAAACTTACAACGTCAACTCAGGACAACAGACGCACAACCAACACCTCCCACAACACAAGGGATAACAAAACCAACCAACACAATGAAGATCCTCATCACAGGCGCCGGCGGCTTCGTAGGCCAACTCCTCGCCGAAGTCCTCCTCAACTCCAACCACCAAGTAATCCTCGTCGACATCTTCGAACCCCCAATTCCCTCCAAAGCAACCAACCCCCAAAACGCCACCACAATCAAAGCCGACCTCGCCAAAGACGCCTCCTCCATCCTCTCCCCCGACCTCGACGCCCTCTACGTCTTCCACGGCATCATGTCCGCCGGCAGCGAAGCAGACTTCGACCTAGGCTACCTGGTAAACCTGCACTCCACCCTCGCCCTCCTCGAAGCAGTCCGCAAAACCTGCCCAGGCGTCAAATGGATCTACGCCAGCAGCACCGCCATCTTCGGCCAACCCCTCCCCGCCCTCCCCTCCGAAACCACCGTCCCAACCCCGCAGAGCAGCTACGGCACCCAGAAGATGATGATCGAAGCCGCGATCAACGACTACACGCGCCGGGGGTTCATCAACGGCTTCACCCTCCGCTTCCCGACCATCAGCGTGCGGCCCGGGAAACCAACCCAGGCGGCCAGCAGCTGGATGAGCGGCATCATCCGCGAGCCCCTGCAAGGCAAGGAAAGCGTGCTGCCCTGCGCCGACGACTTCGAGTGCTGGCTCTGCAGCCCCAAGACGCTCGTGCGGAATCTGGTGCACACCCTGCAGCTGGAGAGGGAGTGCATGCCGACGCATGTGCGGCAGATTATGCTGCCGGGGATCACGGCGAATGTGAAGGAGATGTTGGACGCTCTGAGGGAGGTCGGCGGGCAGCAGGCGCTGGATTTGGTCAGGAGGGAGGAGGCCAGTCCTGAGATTAAGGCTATGTTGGATAGCTGGCCGATTCGGTTTGATTGCTCCAAGGCGCTTGGGTTGGGGTATGTGGCTGATGGGAGCTTTAAGGATGCGGTGGAGGATTTTGCGGCGAGTTTGAAGGAGTGAGGTGGTGGGGCGAGGTGATGGGGTACATCGAGCCACGTCGCACACAATGAGTCTCATGTTATCAGCACGACTGTTTCGCCTGTAAAAGTTTTATATCTCTCATCGAAAGATCGGACCATATCCTCTTGACCAACTTGCCTTGAGATCTTTCGCCATAGGCTTGATCCCAACACAAGCAGAAAATGTTCATAAATGAAAATCATCCATCAGCCTTCCTTATCCTCAGCCACAGCATATCCCCTAGCAACGCCCGCCCTCCCTTCCTCCATCGTCGCACCTCTAATCTTCCCGTTCTCATCGCGCTCATACTCGATCGCATAGTCACTCCCCAGACCCTGCCACGTCCTCTTCGAGCGTAAGTACTCCGCACCAGGCGACGCAGCGCCATTTACAGATGCAATTTCGCCTCCTTTGGTGCGCTGGATCAAGGATGAAGAAGGTTTCTGCTTTGCATCCGCAGTCTTGTTATCGATTCCCGCGGAGCTGGTGTTGCTGGCCTTGCCGGGACGGCCCATGGGGCGTGAATTCGAGACGTAGCGGCCTGTGCGAAGGTCGAACTCGGGGGGTTCGTCGTCGGACGAGAGGTTAGCATACGGATCGTCGTCGGAAGTGTTGTTTGCATTTGATGCAGCAGCAGTAGCGGTGTCATCCTCGTTCTGTGCTGCCGGACCGGCAGCAGCTGCAGCCGCCTTCTTCGCTTGGTCTCTTGCGAGCAGAGCACCGAAATCACTGACCCACTCGCCACCCCACACCCGCTCTTTGTCGTTCGTCATGGCCATCTCGAGCTCGAACGGCGTGACAATTGGTCTGTAGAAGTCTGAGCTCTCGATCAGACTGCTCTCCCAGCACCCAATGACGACCCAGCCCTCGACTTCGGAAAAATTGGCAATCTTAGCCGCGTTCAGCTTACCGACGACGAACGTGTACGATTTCTTGCCGGCGGCGGCGATGAGGTCTTGACAGTGGGAGAGGGCGGTCATGTAGTTCTTCACGCTGAGGGTGTTGATGAGGATCCCGATGATGGGTGCTGTTGCGACTTTGATCAGGAGGGCGTAGCGGCGGCGGAGGGCGGCTGTTGTGTTTGTTTGCAACGCTTGAGGAGAAGTGTTCCCTGAGGTGTTGTTTGTCGGAAGAATGTGTACGCGAGAGACGCGGGAGGATAGGGTGAGTAAAAGACTTGTGGGTGGGTCGGAGATGTGGAAGATGGAATAGCTAGCGAGGGCTGAAGGGTCGGAGCTGATCTCTTCCGGCACCGTGCGGTTTGGCAGAGGGCTGGAAGGGTTGTGTAGAATTTCTGTCGCGTGGACATTCGTGTAGCCTTCGCGTTCCTTGAGAATGCGTTCGAGTTCGGGCACGTGGTGCTGGAAGGGTATGTCGGCCATGAGCACCACCTTCTCCTGTAGATCCGAGTATGTTGCCTTGAACGTCGCGATGGTACTCTCATGGTCTAGTGATCTGGTGGTGAAGACGTAGATTACAGGCAGTCTGGCCGTAGGGCTTAGACATGACCTGCCATAATGTACGACAACCTCAGCGCTGCAGTGCTCGGCAGCCACCTCATCGACGCAGCACGCTCCGTACGAAGTATCGCCCAAGATTGTCAAGTGCTCTTCCTCATCCTCAACATCGCACGGCTTGTCGCCCTTCCGAGCAACATCAACCTCGATCTCGTCCTCAATCGCAACCTTCTTGATCCCCTCCGTAGCTCCCTCAACGGCCTTCGCAGCATCCGTCTTCCTTTTGCTCTTCAAGTCTTTCTTCAAATTCTCGCACACCCTCGGCGCATCTCCTAGCATATCGTCCGGGAACTGCAGCGCCACCCGCTTCCATTTCCCGTTGCGGATCTCGTTAACGGTTCTTCGGATCTCATACTGCACATATAGCTGCTCGTCGGACAGCGTGCTTCCAGCTTGGGTGACGGGCACGGGTGCTTCGAAGATGTGTTCTGCTGGTGTAGACAAGACCGGAGCTCCTGAGGCTTCCATGTTGGCTTTTAGCTTGAGGTTGTTGTTTTCTGTCTTCTTTCCTCAGTCCAGTCCAGTCCAGTCTTGTCGAGATGGAGGTGTGTCAGCGGATTTTATTTTATTTTACGTGGGGTTGTCGATAACACTAGGGTTAGGGCTATAAGCAGGTGATACTTCTCGACGTGGCCGAACCGATCAACGTCCTTCCATGAACCACCACATCACCATACACCAATCACCACACTATCTAGCTAACCCAGGACTAAGCAACACGACCTGAGAATGTGGCTCCTGAATAGTATGCACTGCATTGGCATCTATTCGCCATTCGTCGCTCCCAAAAAAACACTGCGTTCAAGAACGGTCATGTGGCTTACCTAATTGATTTTCTTGAGTGTTTGCTCGCTTGATCTCAGCCGCATTGGCAAGCCTCCAGAACGCGCAGCCTTCTAGGAAACCAGCAGTCTACTGCCACCCGTACAGGTTCTCATCGCGTTCGGTCGAGCGATCATGGGCTGTGAAAGCTCCCTTTCCTGCGAAGCAACCCTTTTTCCAGGCACAATTATGTCTAAAACTGCACGGCCAGCACGAACGCAAGTCAGGTGGTATCACGATCCCAATATGTGCCAAGCTTGAACAGTTGGCTCTGATGCCTCTTCAGCCGCTCTGTCAGGGGTCTCTCATGCAGGAAGGCCTCATGTGCAAACGCGACAGTATGGGACGATCTTCAGCTGTCTGCACCTCGCCACTTTCACGGCTTGAATGTATTTCAGGCGTTCGTCTCGTTATTCGTGATGGCTGCTGTCCTGTCTTGTATTCCCTTCTTACGACCCTGTAGCAAACACACTGAGTCTCCGTTCGAATTTGGTACTACGCCGCCACGCGAACACATCATCATCAGACATCGCGCATAGCCGTTGATTGGCACGACATGGAAGATTCAAGACTTCTGTCGCAAGCCGCAGAATGCCAATCGCAAATCTCGCCTGGATTCCGAGATTCATCTCCTGTCCCGAATCTTGATGACCGTTCCGAAAGCTGTATGGCTGATTGCAGCACGGGTCATCATCAATACATGAGGCGATATCAACAGCACAGCGTTTCACACTTTGGAGACATCGATCATGGCGGCTCGGAGGATTTGGCCACGGCGAATGCACCGCGCAGCGCTTACCTGTCCCAATTTCCGAGACCGACTTCACCACTGGCACTTTCCGCACGTATCTCGAACATTGACGGAACTGATGAATATACGTTCGCCACAAACAGCGAAAGACCCCAGCTCCATGGCTCAAGCCATGGTCAGTCCGCAAACTCGGATCAAAATCTCCATTGCGCAGCCAACAGGGGAACGACTCGCTCTGCGCCCTCAGAGTACTCCGGCTCTGGACCCACCGCGACCACTGTCGAACCTGCGAGCACTGTTACCACTAATGATCCGGACTCAGACAAAGCCGCTGATTTGACCATTGGAAGACTACCAGATGGCGTACAAGCACGACCTCGTGAATTTTGGACGCCGATCTGGCTACGCAAACGCACCCTTTCAGCCCTGGCCGCGCTATTCGCTAGCCTTGCCGCTGCGTTGGTCGTACTATGGACCGCCAACGAGGCCCAAAATGGGTTTGCTCCAAGCTTGTCAACCAATCACTACGCCTGGACTTACGGTCCCACCGCTATACTGGTTGTGGTTCTGAGTTTCTGGCGCCAGGTCGACTATCACTGCAAGACGATGCAACCGTGGCAAGAACTTCACAAAGGCTGCGCAGATGCGCAACGTAGCGTACTTCTCGACTACCTATCGCCGATACATATCACTAGCTTGATTCGAGCAGTTCGCTACCGGCACACCCCAGTCATCGCTTCCATCGCCGGCTTTGTCATATTGAAGATTGTGGTCCTCGTCTCCACTGGTTTGCTCGTCTTGACGCCCGTGTCGATCACCGAACAACATCAAGTCGCACTTACCACCGAGTTCGACGGACATCACTTCTGGGACAATGTGATCGGCAATTCGTACGGCCCAAGAAATGTGTCTGGCTTTCAGCTTGCAGGATGGACCGAGAGCCCTTATCTTAATGTCTCGAAATTGCCGGTGCATGCGTATATCAATAGCCTCAAGGAAGGTTCCACATCCATTGTCGACATGCTGGGTAGTATCGTTTTCTAATCCTTCGAACCGATGACAGAATCCACGCCGGAAAGCGTGTCTGTAGATGTGGACGCGTTTGTCCCAGTAGCCTCCTGCGAATTTGCAAAGCCTACATTTGGGACACTGGGTTTTTCTATCGAAGTATAGTTGGAAAGCGCAACCTGCCCTGCTGGATTGGGCAGAAATTTCATTTTGTCATCACCTCGTCGTTTTGATTCAACGCTGCCATGTCAAACAAGCGACTGTCCGGAGGTCTTAATTCGCGAGATGTGGCGACTCAACTGCTCGGAAGTGGACAACGTTCAGGATTTGACCGTGATGGACTTCGACACGCCAATTGATTATCGCTACGCTATTCTAGTAAGCAACGTGGGAGATACGAACTTTACCAGCGAGCGAGACGGAGAACAGTTCAGACCACCTCAGGCCACCGCCGTCATATGCAAGCTTGACTTCTCAATGCAACGATACACGGTGACCCGAGAATTTTTGGATGACACGATCTCAGCGAAACAATTGAGCCTGACGTCCAATCTCAAGGATGTCACTGCTTTGATGCTCTCTGGAAGGATACATGCGGTACTCCGTGCCACCGAAGATGTTGAAAGTACGACAATATTTTCGATTCTTTCCCAATACCTAGACAGACATCGGCCAACAAAAAGTGCTCTGTTAGATCCGAAGGCCCTGCAGTCGTCCAGCAGCCAAGTGTGGGCTGGCTTAGGCGCTCATATCATCCGAGAAAGTTACCTCACACCTGTTCGCATCCCGGTCAATGGAACGACTACTTTGGTCAAAGAACGTCTCCGGGTCGGAGCTGCTTCACTTTGGATAATGGTTTTGAGCCTTGTAATCTTGGTGGCGCTCACCGGTTGCATCATCCTCACAACAAGTCAGAACTTCTTGCCCCGGAATCCATGGCTAATATCAACAGATGTCATCGTCAAAGCCACAATCCCCGACTTTCTCGCGCAAATCAAGAATTGTGGCGGCATGCGTACAAGTGAAATCACCGACTCCCTTCGCGGCTTCCGGTTTGGCTTGTCCCACAAAGTGGATTTCCGAATCACGACTACTGAATACCCCCAGGAATCTGGAACGACATCGTGCTCCCTGATATCTCTTCCATTCAAGCCTCGCCGGATACCGAAACCACGTCCTCGAGGCAAAATCAAACCTTCCAGTACCCTGGTCTACGTCCACTATTGATTTGTGAAGTAGTGAAAGACGAGTTTATTCAAATCAACTTCACTCAAGTACGACTAAGCAAGTATGAGTACCGAGACGCGCTGCAGGTACAAGCGACTCCGCGACTTCCACCGGGCTGTCGACACGGCTCGAACGAAATTCGGGATTACTACGACTTCTCATCCCGTCATGAGCTTCCTGACGGTGACAGGCTGGCATACATGGGCGACTTTTACGACCTGCACCTGGGACCATGGCCGGATGTTTCGAATGCAGACTACATGTATGGCGAGTCCCGACACTGGGATATCCAGCAAGACAATCCGGCTGGATGCCCATCAGTCGGCATCATAATTTCGAAAACTTCCCGCAACGGGATCAACAAGGGCGACGTCACGACTCTGTTATGCTCGCAAATGATACAGCAAGTTTCAGTCAACGTGACACACAACGAGCAGGACTTTTCAAGGCCCGGAAGAGTCACCGGTGTCGTAGAAGACTCGGCTAGGAACCTCACCAACGGCACTGAAGGCGTCGATACTTTCCCGTATCGAGTCCAGACATACTTGGATGGGAAGTCTGATACTCACGATGTGGGCAACCTTACCCTCTTCCCAAGCGAGTTCGACACGACGAACGCGTTCATCAACCACCTGATCTTCGCACCAAACAGTACCGCACCGCACGACTTAGTGGGCAAAGCTAACCGGCAGACCTTCATCAAAACCGCAAACGATCTGTACGCCAGGTACATGTGTCTCGTCGTCGACATGCACTTCCGCAAGCCGGTCCCCGAAAACCAGCGGGCCCAAAAACCTGGCGACGACGGATATCTGGAGGGCAGCGCGCGGGACTTCTCGTCGAGGCTGCGAGTCGACAACGCGTCCAAGCTCGCGATGCAGATAATACTCGCGGTCATGTCTGCGCTCGGGGCTCTCACGTTTGCTCTGACGGATTTGCGAGGCACGTTGCCGCGGAAGCCGACGTCGATCGCGAGCAAGATGGCGCTGCTTGCCGGCTCGGAAGTGTGCGATGAGCGGCGGAATATCGTTCCACCGAACGCGACGTGGATGTCTGAGAAGGAGCTCGGTGCGGCGTTTGACGGGTACTTGTTCAGCTTGGGTTGGTGGCGGCGATGGGAGAGCGACGATGACGGTCGTACTGGAGAGACGACTGTGGCTAGCGATGATAGAGATTCTGCAAAGGCAGATGAGCAGAGACGGTTTGGAATCGACGTCGGGGTCCCTGAGCAACTCGGATTCCGAGACACGAAGTGGTGGGGTTTGAGGCGGAGATTTCAGAAGCGCGTGGGATCGTAGTGGTAGGGGCTGTAGGGACTGTAGGTGTCTTGTGGATTCTCGAGTGCTTTCTGGGACTAACCAAGGGTACGCTGGGTTCAGGCTCGTGAGATATCATGGTCGATCGTGCCAAGGAAAGATCTGCTTGATCTCGTTACTCGGCCAATCGTCGTTTTCAGCTCCGCTTCCTGGACAAATCTGGACTTATGCTGCGGCGAGCCGGTATGCAGATGGTGGCACCTTGCAGGGCTGACGACCGTTGTGTGGAGCACTGCCTGTAGGTACTAATGTTGCGGAGCCTGGCCGAGTGTCGCGTGGGCGTCCTCGTTTGGGAGTGCTGCACGGTCAATTGACACAGTGACACCCCGCATATGAAGATCTGTAGACATGTACGGGTTGGCAATACTCGGAGAGCTATGCGTAAGCAGCATCGCAGGGCATCCTTCCACCCGGCAGCATGCACTGCGCCCCAGGGCCGCATTTCTGCGCTTACGACAATTGCACTTGCAGTGCTCGTAAAAAAATGCCTGTCACGGTTTACAGAGGCGTCGAGACCTGGCAAGTCCGAGTTATACTTGGCATCTATCTGTGTCTACCACAATGCACACAGACGCTTGTGAAATAGCGAGCGTACTCACCACCACAGCCCGGTATATGTACCCTTGTACGCGCTTAAAAAATAGCGAGCCGGTCTAAGGAAATCCGGGGAGTGACAGATCCTCTCACATCTCTTGCTTACGTGGCACGGATCGCCGGTGGGTAGCTGCGCTTGAGACTTCAGCTCGCTTTCGCTGCGCACGACGGTACGGTACGACCGCACCTATCATGCCATGCACCGCTTACCGACAGCATTCGCCATACCTGAAACAAAGGATTCCGCGGGCGCCGCCAAGAGAAGGCATGCGTTGCACTGCGCCCATCTGCGATCACTACATACGAAGGACCCAATCGCGACCCTAAGACTCCGCCCACTTACAGGCATGATTACTGTTGCCTACCATGTCGCCTCTGACTGGCCCGTCCGTATCCTCGTTGCTCGTGTGCATGGTATCGGAAGCGACTCCAAGTAGCATGGAAGATGATCGCATATATGGAGTCTCGTCTCCGGTCAAACGAATGATGTTGCCTCTCATTGTCATCATCATACCTTCAATCTACTCTTCAGCCTCTTTTCTGCATCACGCTGAAGATGCTGCTCACCCGTTATGCGACCTTGTTCGGGTCGTTGATCTTCTCATTACCCTCGGCAGTTGCACAGACAAGTGAAGACTTGAGCTGGGTCTCCTTCGACCGTCAACAGTTCAACGGAAGTGCTCCTCTCGACGACAAGGGCGATGTCCAGCTCTTCTGGAAGACTGGTGACAACTATTCGACATTCGGAATTGCTTCCCGATCCAATGGTTATCTCGCCCTAGGGTTCAGCGAGACCGGCGCTATGACGGGTGCCGATATGGCCGTCCTTTACACAGACTCAGACGGGAAACCGGTGTTCGAAAACCGCCATGCTGGGGGCTTCGTCACCCCTCAGGTATCTCAAGACCAGGAGGACAACATGCGACTCAAGGAGAGCCACCAAGAGAACGGAGTCACTTCCTTCGTTTTCGAAAAGCGAAACACGGCTGCTTGTATCGAAGAGCAAATGAACGTCCTGAAAGATGCCTGGCAGTGGTTCATCTACGCCTACTCAGACTCAGGTAACACATTTGCACAGCATGCTCCCGGCCACATGGGCAAGCAATACATCAAACTGGGCGACGGCAAGACGGTCTCGGTCAACGAGGTTCGACCTGTCGCTGATACCAAGAACCTCACCATTACTCAGCCTGAGTTGACGGTACCCGCCGATCAGACCACCTACTGTTACACTCTTCACAAAATGCCGGCAGGCAAGAAGAACTACATTGTAGGCGAACGACCAGCTCAGTCAAGCCCGCTGTTGCATCATCTGGTCCTCTATGCTTGTTACAACCTGGCGGACGAGTATCTGGAGATGCTTGACAAAGAACCGAACTGCGATTGGAAAACCTTCGCCAACCCGTGCAACGGATTCATCACGGAATGGGCTCCGGGAATGTCTGGCAAGACGTATGAAGAAGGCTACGGCAAGCCCTTCGGTTCTGACTACTACGAGTACGTGATGTTCGAAACTCACTACAACAACCCCGAGGGGCTCGAGGGACAGAACGACACAGCCAATTACGGGTTGATCTACACGGAGAAACCTGTCGACGTCGAGATCGGGTCGTTGACACTGGGTGATCTCCAAGTGGAGGGATGGTTTCTTGAGCCTGGAAAAGAGCTGGTTTCACACTCAACAGTCTGCACGCCCGAATGCACTGGAAACTGGCCAAAAGAGGGCATCACAGCCATCTCTGTCTTCCACCACATGCACTTCCGCGGCCGCAACGCTCGAGTTCAGATCATTCGTGACGGTAAGGAGATTGAACCGCTGTCATCGCTTTACGACTTCGAGTATGGGTACCAATTTTCCAAGAACTTGAACTCGGTCCAGCTGCTGCCTGGAGATAAGCTCATCACAACCTGCGAGTACAACACCATGAACGACACGGAGCCTGTGCCAGGTGGATTGCCATCCGAAGATGAGATGTGTTTCGCGTGGGTCGACTACTATCCGGCCAACCAAGTCCTCGCCTGTACGCAGATTGATCTGGGCAACAAGCCCGAGAACCCAATGAATGGCACCGCCGCAATGTGCATGCAACAGACGTCTGAACAGCCTGATATCTACCCATCGGAATTCCTCAAGTCTACCTTCCACGCTCTTCCCGCTTCCGGTGATCAATGTCCTGCTACGAATGGCAGTCAGAATGGTTCACAGCCAGGCCAAGCTGCTGTCTTGAGCACTTGTCCAGAGAACGATGTGTGCTTCGCACTCAACATACCCGAGCTATCGGCAAGTTCAGGATCGGGCCCCATCTACTTCCAATTGACGGCGCCGACATCTTACTCCTGGGTTGCTCTCGCACAGGGCACAATGATGAGCAATGCAAACATGTTCCTCATGTACAGCTCAGCAGACGGCAACAGCATCACTCTCTCAGCAAGAACCACAACAGGACATAACATGCCTTCTCACGACGACGCCGCACGATTCACCCTCCTAGATGGCTCCGGTATCGCCGATGGGAAAATGACAGCGAACGTCCGCTGCGACAACTGCGACAAATGGAGCACCGGCTCAATGGACCTCAAAGGCGGCAGCAGCGACTGGATGTACGCATACCTCCAAGGCCCACCGATCAACTCCGACGACACGAACGCCATGATCTCACAGCACGCACAAAAATCCTCCTTCCAATGGGACCTCTCCAAAGCCACCGGCGGCTCCGAACCAAACCCTTTCACCGCCGCAGCATCCACCACAACAAACTCCTCCTCACCGACCTCATCCGGCTTCCAGCTATTATCACCCGACGTGCAAGACACCTTCAGAACAGCCCACGGCGCTCTAGCCTCCATCGCCTTCATCGTCGTCTTCCCTCTCGGCGCCATGCTCGTGCGCCTGGCGAATTTCAGCGGCCTGGTGTGGACGCACGGCGGTTTGCAAATCCTCGGCCTCGTCTTGTTCATCGCCGCCGCTGGTCTGGGGATCTACATGGCAGACGGACAGGACTATCTGACCGAACCCCACGCCGTCATCGGCCTGCTCCTCCTCGCCGTCTTCTTCCTCATGCCCTTCTTCGGCATCCTCCACCACAAGTCCTACCAAAAGGTCCGCGCAAGGACGTGGGTGTCTTACGGGCACATTTTCACCGGCAGGGCGGGAGTCATCCTCGGTTTGGTCAATGGCGGTCTTGGGTTACGTTTGGCTAATGCTGAGACGGGGTATGTCATCGGGTATGGGGTTGTTGCTGGCTTGGTCGGGGTTGCTTATGTTGCTGTGGTTATATTTGGGGAGGTCAAGCGTGGGCGGAAATTGGCGGGCGAGGCTGGGATAGATGCGAGGTTGGTGCGGCAGGCTGAGGTGAAGCGGTCTGATAGGGATTCGTCGAGGAGTCTTCGTTCTTAGGTGGGTAGGGGTTTGGGATTGATTGATTGAGATGCATGTTGGAGCAGACTTTCCCCCTCTCCTCTCTATCTATATTGCTGGTGTTGCCAAATTGTCTATAGAACGAGTGTTCATTGATGCTACTACAATTATATTACTTTCACAGCAGCGGTGTGCCGTTATCAACGAGTTCGCTGCTACTATAAACCATGTAAGCTGCCTGTCATTTTCCGAGCTTCGAGCAGGCAGGTAGGTCAATTATTCTTGCTCGTGGCATGTATTCGCATCGAACATTTTCGTTTTCGAAATGTATATCGACAAACTTCCCATCAACTTCATACCAAGTCTCATCCCGTCGTAAAAGTACCCCAGCTACCTACAAAGCTCGGCCCCACTCCACCAACACTTTCCAAACCATGCCCATCCCACCTACGAGCTACAAGAGCACTGCATCGCCCTCTGATACCTCGGCACATCGCCACAGAACCTTTCATACTCCTCTTTCCCCTCCTCGCCCACCCCGCTCCACTCCTCCTCGAAAGGATGGAGAGCCATGTGCATGACGCGGTCCAAAACAGCGCGCTCGCCCTTCTTCTCCACCCGCTCGATCAGTTCGTCCAGGACCCAGGAGCGGGGAATGAATTTGGGGTTGACGGCTTTCATGGCGGCGAGGCGCGCGTCTTCGTTGCTGTTGTCGCTGTCGCTGTCGCTGTCGCTGTCGCTCGACCAGTCCTCCACGACTCGGAGTCTGTACTTTTCTAGCCAGCGTGCGATCCGCGCGCGGGCTTCGTCTTCGTTCCCGGCTAGACTGCTGAGGCCTTCGGCGTGGAAGAAGTTGCCCGCGACGTCTTTGCGCTTGTCTTCCGAGTCGATGTCGCCGGTCTTGATGTGGCTTAGGCGGCGGAACGTGTGGTTGAAATCCAACTCTAGAGCCTCGAGAGTGTCCAGTAGTTCGGAGTAGAGCTCCTCGAAGTCGGACTCTTTGAAGGTCTTCAGGCCGAGTCTGGCGGTCATGAGGCGCTTGTACTCGGCCATGAAGACGGCGCGGTATTCGTCTGCGACGTTGCCGATGATGGTTTCGGCGCGCTTGATGAGCTCGTCGGACCAGTTCTCTCGCACGCCTTGTTCGACGAACTCTTTCTCGTCGCATCTATCCCCGGATCCGATGAGTTCGCCGAGCGATTCACCCAGGCGGATCAGGTTCCACCAGATGATGCTGGGCTGGTTCTTGTACGAGTAGCGGAGCAGATGGTCATCGTGATTGGGAGTGTAGCTTGGGTCGAAGTTGTCGAGGAAAGCGAAAGGTCCGAAGTCGATCGATAGGCCGTAAACGGATGTGTTGTCGGTGTTTAGCACGCCGTTGGTGAAAGCGTAGGCTTGCCAGTAGGCGACCATTTTGGCGTTGCGCCGGACGATCTCGCGGTACAAGCGTGTGTAGCGGTTTTCTTGCGTCTCGCCCTCGCCTTCCTGTGTATCTTTCCCGGCGCCTCGCGAGGGCTCTGTGAGATCCTTGCCTGTTGTGGAAGCGAGTTTTGACGGAAGATTCTCCCAGCCGCCAAAGACGTCTTCTGCAACGTAATCCGAAAGTTGCCTGATCAGGTCTCTGTCACCTCTTGATCTCGCGAGATCGAATGTGCCGAGTCTGAGCCAGGTTTGCGCGAAACGTGCAACGATGGCTGCAGGCTCCATAGTTTCCCGTCTGACTCTTGCTTCCGGCGCCAGTGTGAGACTGAGAGCTCTTGTGGTCGGAATTCCCAGCGAGTTCAACGCCTCGCTCACCACGAACTCTCGAATGCTGCTCCTCACCACTGCCCGTCCATCGGCAAAGCGAGAGTATGGAGTCTTTCCTGCTCCTTTCAGCTGCAACTCAAAGCGCTCATTCGTGTTTGGATTTGTCGTCTCGAAGAGTGAGATCGCCCGCCCATCACCCAGCTGACCAGCCCAAGACCCAAACTGATAGCCACCGTAACACTGCGCCCAAGGGTATACATCCTCGTCTTTCGGCTCGCCCTCGATTGTGACGATCTTCTTCCCCGCGACTGTATCCTTGAAATCCTCATCCTGCACCGACGCCGGGTCTATCCCCAGATCTTTCAGCGCAGTCTGCGAGACACCAACCAGCTCCGTCTTCTCAAAGGATTCGGGCCGAACGTATGTGAAAGCTGCATTCTTGACCAATCGCGGACCAAGTTTCGCTCGGTCTTCGTTGTGTGATGCTGTCGGAGTCGGGTACTGCGCGTCCGCTGGTAGCTTCCGGGTGAAGTTGTTGCTCTTGGGCAGATCCCGGATGTTGAACTGTTTGGAGGGCGCGGAGTTTGTGCTGAGATGGCCTGCCATTTGTGCGACTCGGGTGCGGAATGCCTGAGGTCTGTTCCGTAGAGCTGAGATCATGAGTTGTATGTGAGGTTGTAGAAGAGGAGGATGATGTTTGTGGTAGATAATCACAGCACAGCCGAGGCATGGACGACTATCTCATACCCAAACACCATCGCCACTTGAAATGCATCTTTCTGACGTAACTTCACGCTAGCGGATGCAGGGTCTTGTCGGTTCGGCCCGTCAAGCATTAGCGCTATCGAATGGTCTTTTGTGTTTGGACTTCAATCTTCAACAACCTTTCAGCGAGTGATGACTGAATCGGTACATGTACTCATGAACACGCAGTTCCTGAACATATCCGCCTTCGCCTCCTGATAATGCCAATGATTCCCAACTCACCACAGAACACCATCCCCAAACCAGCAGGATGAACCTAGGCAACATCCCAGGCTACTACTGGGACGAAGATAAAAAGAAATACTTCAAAATCACAGCCGACCATGCCGTAGAATCGCGGCAAAAGTACACCAAATCCAACGTCCGCCATGAGAAGCAAGTGGCGAAAAAGCGCAAAATCGAGCAGCGCGACCAGGAAAAACGTCAAGCTCAGACGATCAAACGCTCGCGACTTCTCTCTCTTCCGGAATATGCTGGTGTGGGACTTCATCGCGAGATGGGTGGGAGATCTCTTGCTCTCGATGGGGTACAAGCAGACGATGCCTTCGTTTCGCAACTGCGTTACCAAGACATGTATGTGTCGGACAACCCCGTACTCAACGTCCATGCAAGCCCCTCGTCCAACCAGACAATCGTGACGGATGCGAGAAACGCACTCTCCTTGGTTTACGGCGTACCGGGCAATATCTACCACAGTCAGAACGCCGAATGGCCCACGCCTCCTGACGCCTTTCACTTGGTACAGAATATCTACACCGGGTTTGAAGGACTTGCCACGTCAACCTCAGTCTGGCCTGCGCATGATCCCCGGAAGCTGCTGGCATGCGGCAGCGCCTCGTCTGATAACGTCTTCATCGCCTCATTCGCCGATGCAGACTACGTATCGCAGCCAAATGTCAAGCTTTCTATCGGCAACGACGAGACGACACTCTGGGACAGCGCAATCTCTTCCACCGGAGACACAGCTGCAATCGCAGGCTCGGACCGCGTGATCTACCTGTCCATGGATGGGCGGATTCTGGACCGGCTACCAGGCGCAGCCAAGTCACGATCTCTCTCATGGCTGACCCCGACTACACTCGCCGCCAGTAGCGGCAAAGCCGCCCTTCTTTGGGACACGCGTGCCCGAGGCTCCTCGGCTCGCTTCAAATGCCCACACAACATCACAGGCGTCCGCTCCGTGCCGTCAAGCAATGGCACGCAACTTCTGCTCTCGACAAACTACGGCCTCTCCCTGCACGATCTTCGCATGTCCCCAAGCGGTGGTCCATCATCAGCAACGTCCAAGCCGTTGCTTTCCTTCCCCATCGTACACGAAGGAACCCAACTAGTGTTCGACGTCTCGTCCCGAGATCTCGTCGCTTACTCGCAGAAGAACGTCCGGCGAGATGACGTTCGCGTTCTGAGCTTGCGCACGGGCAGGGCAGTGAAGACGCTGGACAGGTCGGAATATGTGCGAAAGCGCCCCACACAGCTAGCCTGGCGCGAGGACGAGCGTGGAGTGGAGTTTTTGCTGTCTTGCATTGGAGAGAGGGTTGGGAAGTGGTGCTGGAAAGACGATGAGTAGTGTGAAGGAATGCCATGCCAGGGTTTCCTCCTTAACTTGTCCTTCTCGGTCTTCAAGGCATCCTTTCAACCAGAAGTAGAACCAGAGAGAGGTCGCGCGCCAGACACGGTCATAGAGTCGTGGTCGTATGGTCGATTACATCTTGTGCTAGTGAGCCTGGTGACATCAGGTTATCGTCAAAAACAATTCTAGGGACAAATCTCCCCGGGTCAATGTCAAACATGACGTGCCACTTGCTCCAGCCGAGGAATTTCCAGCAAAGTCTCGTCAGCAGATGGTCGATTCATGCTCCAAATATGCCCTCGCCCACTCACATCTCGCAGCACCGACATCATCAGCTCGCGTAGCGCCACGAGAAGGGAAAAGACACCTGTGACGGGCGGGATGAGTTGGCCGGTCGTTCTGATCGTGTGCACGCCGGTAATTCCCGCCACAAATGCGATTCTTTCGAGGGAGAGAGAGAGGCTTCAGGCAACCTATCTCAGCCAGCTTCGATGATGCAAAGTCTCATACTTTACCTACCTTACCTTACGTAGCTCGAGATCCCACGAGGCTACGTGTAGGACAGGCCGGGTGGCGACACGCGAGCTGAAGCATACATTCAATGAACGCCGGCCACGAGGATGACCTCCGGCTCTAATGAGTTGGAATTAGCTGATGAATACATTTACTACACATACTGTGTCTACCCACTCCTCCGCCTCCCATCTCACCTTCCCTCCGCCCAGAAAGAGATGCCCTCACGACAGCCTGTCTCCGGTTGCTTCGCGAATCGTAATCACCCCGATAACCCCATCAAATCAAATCTCCACCTCCCCACCCGCCCTCCTAACAGCAAACGGATTAGGCGTGAACGTCCCCTCCGGATCCGCCCTAGCCCTAACGCGCTGCAAACGCGCATACTTCTCCTCACTCTCAAAATACATCCCCCTAACCGCATGCAAATCCCAATCCCCATACGAACCCCACAGAACCCTCTTATCCCGCTCACTGAAACAACTGTCCGCGCCGACGAACAACCTGTCGTTCTCAGCCTGCCAAGCGTCGGCCGTGCGCTTGGCCAAAGACTCGTGGAAGCAGTCTAGGACCTGGCAGACGCTGGAGTCGCGCCAGCTGTAGGACGCGCCGTTGGTGGCGTTTGTGCGGAACTTGGAGTGCGTGCCGCCGAAGCATTGGATTTGCACGGCGAGCCAGCAGGAGCGCCAGAGGGGGGAGGCGAGGTCTTTTGCGACGACTTTGTCGATTTGGGCGGCGACGGTGGGCGCCCAGTTGGAGTTTGTGAGGGTTGTGGAACTGGTCATGTAGGTGCGTTTTTCGTAGGGGTGGTCGAATTCGCGCGGTTGCTTGAAGATCCATTGGCCGGTCATTTGGGACATGGGCTGGTCGAAGACTTGGGTTAGGAGGCGGAAGGTGCCGGCGTCGTTGAGGGAGGAGAACCAGGTTGGGTCGTAGGTGTCTTGTTTGGTGAAGGGGACCCATTGGGCGTATAGGATGATGGTGGCGGGCCAGTGGGGCATGCCGTCTAGGCCGTATATTTCGGGGTGGTCGCGTTTCATCACGCCGTCCATTTCTGGGACGAGATCCTTGATTGAGAAGTCGGAGCTGAGGACGGAGACGCAAAGGTCGTAGTTGCGTGGGAAGTCGGGGTTGTCGGCCATTTCGGCGACTTTGGCGAGGAGGGCTTCGAGCGTGGCTTTGTTGTACCACCAGACTACTCGCAGGCCGTGGGGAGCTTGGCCGCCTACGGATTTGAAGTTGTAGTCTGAGTCGCGGTGGACTTCGAGGGTGTAGTGCGTGATGACGCCGAAGTTTCCTGGGCTTCCACCGAGGATAGCATTGAAGAGGTCGGGATCAGAGCTGGCGTCGATGGTCTTGAGTTCGGCGTTGTGGTCTACAAACCGGATCTCCCTAACGTGGTCACCTAGGAGACCGAAACTGCGTCCTAGCTGGCCATAGCCGCCTGTTTGAGCGTGTCCGCCGACGTGGACGTCTTCGCACTGGCCGTGGGGGATGAACAGGTTGTTCATCTTGAGGAAGCCATTGAGTTCTCCGAGACTGAAGCTGACGCTGCAGTAGATGAAAGACTTGTCTGTAGTCTGGTCCAAGACTTTCAAATCCTTACCGACCTCCTTGTAAGTCGGCTTCATGTCAATCAGGATGTTGGCACCGGAGGTGGACGAGGCGCCACTGTATTGATGGCCGCCACTCTTGATTGCCACGGCGATCTTATTCTGTTTGGCATACTTGACCACGGCGATAACATCTTCGTCGCATGTGGCCTGCACGATCAGCGCCGGGTGCATGTCGTGGTCCAGCCCGTGGGTGGAAGTCGCATATTGGTAGTTGTTGTTCTTGTAGGCTTGGGATTCGAGCGTGCCCTCTGCGGCGCGGATGTACTGGACGCCACTGAAATCTTGGATAGTAGTAGCCATGGCAGGTCAGTGGTGATGTGTGTACTGTAGGTGTTGTTGCTGGCAATGAACGACAGATTGATGACAGGAGATGCTGATGCTGATGTTAGTGAGACGGGCAGCGCTGGTTACCTTGTTATACCGTCGGTACAGTGTGCTCGCTGCGCATGTTCAGCTAAGGTGTAGAGACATGCTCGAGGCAGCAATCATCACACCACTTTCACTATCGAATGACAGCGTCTCCTGATGAGGCTTGACTGTCTGTGTCCAGTGGTCAGGATGTTTCTCTTCGTGCATGATGGGCTGAGAGAGATGCTGCAAGAAAGGCCATCAGCTCGTCAGCCCATCAGCTCATCATTGCTGTATGCTCGCATTGCATTTCGCCAGTAGTCATTTTGCAGCAGTCGTACCATGACCGCGTCTTGCAGATATTGCATGGGAGATGACTTGAGTGAGAGAGCTGAGGTGATGATGATGAGCTAGCTGATGGGAAAGGAAAAGGCTCGACAGACTCCCGAACTTCGATCTTCAAAAGCCTCAAGCTCAGCCAGCCACATCCACATCAGCACATCAGCAGCCATAAGCGTGCACCCATATTCCTCCTTGTCCTCCTCGTTCACAACCATGAGAAGCATCACATGTATACGTACTTACCTAATAAAAAGGCGAAGCGCAGGCGTTTTCTCCGTGCATCAGGATCCCCATCAGCCACCACTCTCCTACCAAGGTACTCCATCCTCGGAAGCGACAAACAGTCCATACCTAATGTACCTTGGTATACGCAAGCCTCTACACTGCGTCACCAGCCTCGAGGCTGAACATGCCGTACATGCAGTTGTTTCAAGAGATGCAGGGTCCCACCTTTATGTGCGAGTACGTTCCTGTGCGAGTCCCTAACTTACCATCGACCATCGGAGTGACCGCCCTCGTACAGTCCAGTTGAGTTTTGTAGAGTACATTCATGCATATAGCCGAATGGTTAGGTACTTGCACAACAATCCACTTACCTAGGTAGTACAGGTCTGTACAGTACAATGGTTCTTGGAGATCTATGGTCCACAGCATCTTCCAGTGAATCCAGTGGAACATTCCACGCGCGCACAAGATGAAACAAAAGTCATGCGTTGCATGATTGTTCACGGAGGCGGTACGGGGAATTTAAGGTTGGATATTACGGTAGCGGGTTTAGGGATAGTAGTGGTAGTAGTAGTGGTAGTAGCATTTTTTATCAATTCCATGCGTCGTTGTAATACACATTTGCAAAAACCACAAAGCGCTGATCGAGCCGTCCTATCCAAGAACGCATGCCACCCGCCCGGTCGTAACACATTACCCACTTCAAATAACAGTCCCCTTAACCTGCTTGTGGTCCTTGAGCTGATAGTTCCTCCAAGCCAGCACACAAGGGAAAAGCAAGCTCAAACTCGCCACAGCAGCAGTAAGCTGCCACTTCTGACTCTCGCCATACGCAGCCTGAATGCCCAACCTCTCCGGCGTGCCAACCGGATAGCTCAACTGCTGGACCAAGTCCTGGTAGATGAGGTCCACATTCGGCAGCTCGGTCGCCGGCAGGAAGCGCAGCAGGTTGTCCCGGAACGTGCCGGTCCAGATGGCGGTCGAGACGGTCTGGCCGATGGCTCCGCCGATAGAGGAGAACATGTACTGGACCGCGAGCACGACGGCGACGTACTGGTGGGTGGTGGCGGCCATGACGGCGATTTGCTCGGTGATGACGAGGGTGCCTCCGGCGAAGGCGATGAAGATCTGGCACATGACGATATAACCGACGTTGACGTCCGGCTGGCGGAACTGGATCATGAGGCCGGCGCCCAGGATCGTGACCGGCACGCCGAAGTAGAGGGCTTGCGCTTTGAAGCGGCCCGTGTACGCGATGATGCCGCCCGCGGCGAAACTCCACAGGCAGGAGCCGATGCTGTATATGTTGCCGATGTAGGTTGCTTCGGTGAAGGTGAGGCCCGGGACGACTTGCAGGAAGGAGAAGAACATGCCGTTCCACATGTAGAAGCCGAAGAAGATGACGGCCGCCATGAGGTTGGCGCCCATGACTGTGCGGTCTTTGAGCAGGTGGAAGGGGATGAAGGTGACGGCGGCGCCGAAGCGCTCCCAGAAGGCGAAACCGATGAGGAAGAGCACGCCGAAGACGATCATGCAGATGATCATGGGTGACGCGAAGCCGTCTGGTTGGTAGGAGTAGATGTTGAAGGGGAGGAGGAAAAGAGCTAGACCGGCGATGAAAAGCAGCAGGCCGAAGGCGTCGAACTCGACTAGGTAGTACTTGACGGACTGCATGAAGGTGCGATTGGACTCGCGGACGGGCATGAGGCCGGCTTTTTCTGCTTTCTTGTAGTTGTACTGGAAGAGAGCGAAGAGAGGGAGCGCAATGATGGGTGTGATGATGGCGAAGCTGCCGTATGCCCATCTCCAGCCGATGCCTGCAACCACGGGCACGCCGTCTACCATTTCGATTCCGAGATAGGCTGTGGCGAGAGGTCCAGTGACCCAGGAGGTGATGATATACGGCGAGGCGAGGAAGGCAAACATGAGACCTCTGTTCTTGAGGTGAGATGTGTCGGCAACAAAGACGCTGACGACGTAGTCCGTGCCGTTCTGACCCACCCAATAGAAGACTTGAGCAGCGGCGTAGAGCTCGACGCCATTGCAAGCAGCCATCATGATCAGACCGAGCGTCAGGCAACCCACCATGACCATGTAACCTTGAGGGCGACCCCAAATGTCGATGAGCTTGGCGAGCGGCAGTTTGGTCAGTCCGCCGATAATGCTGGACATGACACCGGTGGCAGAGGTCAGGGAGTGAAGGCTGAAATCACTCGTAACGTATGTCGTCAAGCCGAAGCCCATACCCTGCTCAAGCGCGTTGATGAATGCGATGATCCAGATCCTGGTCGTCCAAGTTAGTGCAATGCATACGCAGGTAACGAGTGATCAACACTTACATGACATAAGCAGCGATCAAGTGCTTTCTGCTCCAGACTTGAGTTGTGGCCTCCATCTTTTGCACACCAGCTTGGGCATCTCTGTGAACGATCTCATCATCGCTGTCGGTATCCTGAGCTGAGACCGACCGTGGCTGCGTGTGGGTGTCTGCTTCTTTCGAGTGTTCGTGAGAGTCGGCGTTTTCGAGGCTGGCGTCGTGAGAGCCCGCGGTAACGTTGGCTTCACTCTTCTCAGTCTCCAACGCGGTCGCGTTGAGGGAAGGCCGAAGCCTGCCAAAGAGATCTCTCATGGTGGACGGCGGGACTGGCAAGACAGTGAGTAGTAAACCCCAGCCGGGGGTGAGGAAAAACAGGGAGCGATGGTGGGAAAGATGGAAAAGATCAGATAAGGGAAGGGAATCTGCAGGGAAGATATACGCAACGAGCAAGTGGCAATTTACCTACTCGAGTCTTGGATAAGCCAAGGCGCTCCAGGGCTTGATACCAGACCCGAGTCCAGAAGATGCAAGATGGGAGCCCGCCGCCCGGGATCTTCCATTGATTGATTGGCTCATGGGTACGCTCACGGGTGTTGCGAGACCAATAACACCATCGACGTGTCGCAGAGGTCTCGAAGCCTCGAAGCTTTGAAAGCCTCCTGTGTGCTGGGACCTTCGTCCAACCCGGTCGAGGTCATCCGGAGCGGCACTAAATGCCTTGTACCGCGGTTGTGAGAGTGAGAGAGGGAGATGGGCACGCACAGTGGAGAGGGGCACAGAGGTCACGCTGATCTACGACAGGCCTGTCTGCAGTAGACTTGGAGGATGTTGTTAGCTGGCTGGTGCTCCGATGCGCAACCAATCAGCGCCGTCCGGCCAGCGCCGCCAATCTGATTAGATTTTTCATCTCCTCCACCTCGATCCTTGGCCCGCATGCACATGCATCTGATGTGCCTCTTTCCACTGGTCTCGCCTAGCCGTTGCCGCGAGCCAAGGAAATTGTCGTCGAGAGGCCAAGGCAAGCCGTCGCCTTCTACGCGAACAAGTCTAGTCCTCTCTGGTCTAGACCCTGCGTTGTCGCTGTTCTCTTCACACCTGTATGCGCAGGGATCATGGTGCTGTCGATTTTGTGTCCTGTCGCGCATGATTCCGGGTCGAGTCGTGAGGGTTGAGTCGAGTCTTGAGAGTTATGATATGTTTCGTGCATGGCATCGTCGCTCTCGTTGCGTTCGTTGGTAGCGCGGCCGTTGAGAGTAACCGTATGTACTTGTACGATTCCATGTAACCAAATCTAATAGTCGGACATGCTACTTACATGCACTTTCCCACTGGACATGTATTACGGTAGAGGTATCATCAAGCTGCACACGTGCTCAACTACTATATTGGTACCCGCCACTCAATCGCATGTTCTTGAGATGCTATGGAATCGATCAGGTGCGCTTTTCAAGAAACGGCACAATCGTCTCTACCGTGTTGCCGTATCCAAAGTCAAGACAATCAACAAATCCAAATTGACCAGTGGTATCATTAATCCATCCCAAACCCATGAGAAAACTCCATTCCAAGCAAAACCCTCACTCCACCGTCTTATTGTTGATATCATTATCATCATCCGCCCCTCCCATAGCCTGCACCACCTTCTCAAGTCCCTGCACCTCCTCCGCCGCAACCCTTCTCCCCCGTCCAGCCTCCAAATGGTGCCCGCCAACATCCACTCCTCTCTTCTCCATCGCGCGTCGTGACTGGGCGTTGATATATCCCCTTCGTTTCGCCTCGGCAGAGTTCTCGTCCAGCCGTACCTGTCTCGCAGCCGGTAGCGACGAGAGAGAAGTCTTGAGCTGCGCGAGCAGTTCGCGCAGAGCGGGCAGCTGGGCGATGGCGTACTGGAGGTTTTGCGACAGGGGTTGCGTCGTTGTGGAAGTGTGGGGTGAGGTGGTGAGGAAGCTGAAGGGCGAAGGAGATGCTGCTGCTGCTGCTGCTGCCGCCGCCGCATCCTGCTGTGATGACTGTGACGGCTGCCCGCCAACAAGGGATTGCAACTGCGCGATCACTGCTTGGTTACGCGCCTCTTCCGCTTTGAGCATGGCGTTCAACTTCGCGGTCTCCTGGACCTTGCGCCTTTGCGACAATAGCTCTTCGGGCGTGAGGGTGGATGCGCTGCTGTCAAGCTCGAGGTTCTTGTAGTGTTCCAGCCGTACCCATCGCGCTAGGCTTTCCTCTTCATGTCCGACGGCGAGAATGTTCCGCAGGGTGTAGATCTCGAATTTGTCAAAGTCCTTGTCAACAATATTGTTGAGGAGCGACTCCAGCTGGATGATGCCGGTGTCGATCTCGGTCTGTTTTTGCTCGAGAAGGGCTTCGTGGCGGGCTTCGTCCGAGGGGTAGGAGGGTGTTGTGGGTGATGGGCGGAAGCCGAGCGATTCGGGTGAAGAGTTGGAGAAGCCGGATTCGATGGCATTGATTGCGCGGAAGACGAGCTCGTTGACCGTGTTTATTATGTCGTCTAGGAGTGTCTGGGGAGTGGATGGTGTCAGTGTGTCCTACGGCGAATCGAGGATGCTACATACCAAGGGCGTATACCGGAAATGCTCGGTAAGTAATGCTGTGTTCTCCTGATGTGTTGTCGCCATGATGCCTGCTCGCGACGGTTTGTGTGGTGTTGTAGTCGTCGCCGGCGCATACAGAATCGACTTTCGCGTGTTTGGTGTCGGCGACGCAGCGGGGCCAAAACATTGGAGCTTGTCCGGGATCGGCAATGCAAGACTGCCACAGCCAAAAACTGCCCGCCACCAAGAAGCCAACCATGTTCTGCTACGCCACGCCACTTCTCACTCTACACCTCAGGTACCATCAACCCACTCTCACTGGCATCGCCGACATGTTCTGGCCGTACCCCTGAGTCGTGTACACAGCAAACGCCTTCAAGCAAGGCGAACACCATCTCATACATAATCGCCATGGACGGCGTCGACACCCCATCAAAGGCCGAAGCTGTGGCAGACGACGACCAAGGCATCACCGACATTGCTGCCAAGAATGGCGACCTGATACTCCAGATCGAGCATGACAACATCAACCTCAAGACTACAGTCCACTCCTTCAGAGTCGCCACTTCAGCTCTCAAGGCAAAATCCAAATACTTTGCAAAACTACTTGAGACCGGCCGCTTTGGGGAAGGCCTTCAGCTCGCCTCGCAGCACGAGGTACTTTTGCAAAAGTTCCAGGCTCTGTCCCTTGTTCCAGACGCAGAACTGCCGGTCATTCGGATCGAGGATCTCGGACGCATCTCTGCCGTCAAGTCGATTCGACCTCTGCTTACCGACTTCCTGCACGTCTTGCACGATCAAGACACCCAGGCCACCCCGCCTGTCTCCAACCTTGCCAACCTGGCCATTGTTGCCGATCGTTTCGATGCCCTGGAAGCAGTCAGAATCCACGTCCGACGGAAGAAGGTCATCAAAGCTCTCGACGCGAGAACGCAGCCAAAACAGGATGCAGGACTGTCGGAAGAGCGTGTCCGCCAACGTCTACTGGTAGGCCTGATGCTTGACCACCCACCCTGGGTCGACAAGTACAGCGCCCGGCTAATCACAAAGGGCTGGGTCGGCCAAGAGAGCGATCTCGAAGATCCATTATGGTGGGACCTCCCCAACCGCATCGAAGAAGAGCTGGCCCTCCGCCGCGACTGCACCCTCGAAACCATCCAGTCAATGCAAGTCTACTTCCTCAGCCAATATTCGTCGCGTACACGCCAGTGCCGCCTAGGCTACGACACCTCGCCCGAGTGCGACTCGTTCCAGTTCGGCGAAATGGTCCGCTTTTTCCTCCGCGCCGGCACCCTGCGTCTCGAGAACACGATCATCACCACGCCATCAACAGCAGCAGCAGAAGACCGCTCCCCCTCCCCCTCCTACGACGGCGACCTGCACCTCCTCCTCGACCGCCTGAAGCAAATCCCCGAATACCAAGTCGACCGCAACCACTCGCACTGCGGCATCCGGACGCGACTCGTGCCGTTTGCGGATCTGATTCTTGCCTCGATGCAGCAGATCGGGCTTTGCGGTGATTGCTGGGCTGAAGACCGCCATTCGCACGCGTGGCTGGGCGCTAAGCGGCCGCTGAAATGGAGGCGGCAGGGTGATGGGGTGAGCTTGCGCGTGCAGGATCATCAGCGGAGGCATGCGAGTGTTAGGGAGTTTTTGATGGCTGGGGAGAAGGATTGGACTTGATGGGGGATGGTGGGTAGGGACGGTGGGTGGCTCCTCGAAGCTTGCTTCGAGAGCCACCCACCCGACTCACCCGCGAAGCGATTCAAATACATCAAAGGTCGCGGTCGTACAAGAGGGTCGGTACGAGGGGGCTGGTATGAGGATGTTCGTGTGAGGATCTTTGTTCACGGAGGGAGCTTCGAAGGCTAGCTAGCCTCCCCTAACTACCCATGAAGCGACGAAAAACCTACACGACGTCTTTCGCGAGTCGGTTTGTGCATCTATGTGACTTGTAAAGACATGGCATTGGCAAAAGAACATTTGAGCTTTCAGATTGCTTGCTTGCTGAGGAGGAAGTACCTGAGCAAATCTTTTGTGTATCTCATCATTACATGTTAGCATGATGAAGACAAAACAATGAATGTCGATCTGTGCCGAGGTTAGAAACTCCAAACGTCACATCCTCAGCTCGATCAATAATGTCGATCGATCAACACAACAACAACATCCCATCGAAACACACAGGACAACAATGTCGAGAATCCGGCCACTCCACACAATCAAAATTCTCAGATCAAGAGGTTTCCATCCTCCAACTGCCCAGCAACTCCGTTCCCAACACATGTCACACTTCAACGTCACAGAACACATCGTCCGCAGCCAACACACCAGAGACCGGCCCGCGGGAGCCGAACGAGGCTGCGACAACGACTTGCGACTACACGTCAAGCAGTACGTTCCGAAAACCAATCCGGCTCCCAAACCCGGCGATGTGACCATCATTGGGGCACACGCCAATGGCTTTCCGAAAGAACTTTGTGAGCCCTTCTGGGACGAGCTATACGAAGACTTGCAACGTCAAGGCCGACAGATTCGAAGCATTTGGATCGCAGACATCGCCAGCCAGGGGCAGAGTGGAGTTTTGAACGAGTCGATTCTTGGGCCGGATGGCAAGTCCTCCTTCTTCAATTACCATCGATCGAGTGGCGAAACGAACCACGACTAACAAAAACATCGCAACGAACAGCAAGCTGGTGGGATCATGGCCGCGATCTCCTCTACTTGATCAACCAGTTCCAAGACTCCATGCCCCACCCCATCATAGGCATAGGCCACAGCGTAGGAGCTTCGCACTTGACACACCTCTCACACCTACATCCCCGCCTCTTGCACTCCCTCATTTTAATCGACCCCATAATCCAACAGGACATCGAAATCCACAAAACCCTAGCCAGACTCTCCACCTCGCGCCGCGACACCTGGCCCTCGCGCGAAACCGCCGCCGAGGCTTTCCGCAACAGCAAGTTCTACCAAGCCTGGGATCCCCGCGTCCTCGAGCAATGGATCCGATTCGGCCTGCGAGACTTGCCGACCGAGCAGTACCCGGACGACGAGGTCATCAAACCACACCAGGGGGAGGACGCCAATAACGGGCCGAACAAGAGCGACAGCTGCGCCGACGTCCCAGTCACGCTAATTACGACCGTAGCGCAAGAAGTCTACTTCTACGTCCGAGCCCGCTACCGCGACAAGCGGCTCCTCCAAGAAGGCGAAGAAGATTTCCCAGACAACATCCACCCTGCAGAGTCAGGGTTAGACCACGGTCACGGAGCCGCCGACCCCCAACAACAACAACAAAACCTCCTCTCCAGACCTGAATCACGCGAACTGTTCCGCCTGCTACCACACTTGAAACCAAACGTGCAATACATCTTCGGCGCCCAATCGCCCGCCTCAACCCCCTCGAACCGTCTCGCGAAAATGGCGACCACGGGCACGGGTGTAGGAGGCAGCGGCGGGGCTCAAGCCGGGTGTGTGCGAGAAGTCGTGCTGGACTGCGGGCATTTGGTGGGATTCGAGGCGCCGGCGGAGAGTGCTAGGGCGAGCGCTGATTTCGTTCATGCTGAGTTGGGGAGATGGGAGGCGCGGGAGCGGGCGCGCGATGGGGCTTTGGAGGGGCTTGGGAGGAGGGAGAGGGTGGGGATTAATGAGAGGTGGAGGGAGAGTGTGGGTGTGAAAGTGAAGGTAAAACTTGGACCGCAGGGACGCTTGTGAGGGGCGAGGGTTGATATGATCAAGACTCGCGGCGGCCGCCATCTACTCTCAAGATTCGTTTCAGTCTCGCTCGCAATCTTCTTTCAGTGGTGATGCGGCAACGGCGTGGTGTCTTGCTAGATTTTCCTCATCGTGATTTCGTGATTCAATTTTTGTGGCATCCTCCTCCTCCAGGAACCGACCACCATCTATATACAATGGGAAAGAGTCATTCCAGTCTAATAATCATCACCCCTCGACACAACCTCCTTGACATTCGGCCTCAGCAGAATAGTATGCTCGTACTGCGCCGTATAACTCCCCTTGACATCCACCAACGGCGGGTAGTCCTGCACGATCCCACTCTGCACGAGATTGTTCAAGCCCAACAGATACTTGTCGTGGCCCAGACGGTCCAAGTACCTGCGGCAGAAAGGCAGCGTGCCGAAGTTCTTGTCGATCGACCGCAGCAGGTTCTTGGCGCTCTGCACGCGCAGCGCCACCTTGGGCGCGTTGTCCACTTTGGCGTAGTGCGAGCACTCCATGTCCTCGTGCACGTAGCCCTTGCCCGTGCTGCCGAACGTTTCGATCGCGTACACCTCGCCCTCTTCCATCTTCTCCGTCGTCGCGCTCTTCACGATCGGCACCGACTTGCCCGCTTGCCCGCCGTGGATGCTGTACTGCGAGATGGTGTGGCCGTTGAGGTTGCGGATCGCTTTGACCGGGTACGTTTTGCCGTCCAGCTCGACTTCGTAGGATTCCATCGCTTCCTGGATCCCTTCGCCGATTTCGCCGAGGCGGGCGTCGATGCCCGCGAGGCGGATGCCGGTGTTTGTGGCGTCTTTGACGGATTCGAGGAGGGTGTTGTATTTGGGGTCGAAGGCGACGGTGAAGGCGCTGTCGACGATGCGGCCGTTGAGGTGCACGCCGAAATCGACCTTCATGACGTCCTCCTGGTTCAAGACGGTCTTGTTGCCGGCGTTGGGCGTGTAGTGGGCGGCGCAGTGGTTGATGCTCAGACCTGTTGGGAAGGCCACACCTCCGAGGATGTTGTCGCCCTCCTCCAGACCTTGGTGGCCGGTGAGAGCGCGCGTGCCGTTCTCGATCATCTCCGCGATCTCCGTCAGGCTCATGCCGGGCTTGATGTTCTGCTGCGCGTACTTGCGGACCTGGCGGTGCGTCTCGGCCGCCTGGCGGTATTCCTTGAGGAACTCCTGGTTCATGTCCTCGCGGTCCAGCGCGCGCTTCTCTTCGTCCGTCGTGCGGTACGCATTGTCGTTCAGGTAATCGACTTCCTCGCCGACCGGGTACGAGCCATTGGGGAAGAGCTTCGAGACTTCTGTGCGCGGCGGGCTGGTCTGCGCTGCTGCTCCTCCACCGGCCTTTTTTTTCTTGCGCGGCTTTCTCTTCTTCTTTTTCTTTGCTGCGCCTTCGCCGGCGCCGCCCTCGCCCTCGCCCTCCTCCGCTTCGTCGTCATCGCCCGAGTCGTTGTTCTCTACCTCGCCGTTGGTGCCGTTGACTTTGGTTGCCGCTTCTTTGCCGGAAATGTCCAGGTTGGCCATGCCATCTGATGGCGCGACGGCAGTCATTTTGAGAGGGGAAGACTGCACTTTGCTGGGAGGCAAGTGGTGACGGTCGGTTTAGACGTGGGTTCGCGATCGAAAATCCTAAGATTGACGAAGCCCGCCCCACTATTCAAAGGCCGCCACATTTTACCGTCACGTGCCGTAAGATGCAGCTTCACATCATCGAGGGCGGCGATGTGTATGAAGTAGTGGACAACTGTGTGGGTGTATGGAATAATGCCTCTGCTAAAATCTCCCCTTGCGAGACGTCACCTCATGGAAGAACAGTGCATTGAAAACTTCTTCGATGTAAAGCCGCTTTTACCGCGGTTATTGATTTGTGTTATGATATATATCGTCTGCTTCGTTCATGCTTCTTCGTGCGATCGTCCTCGTCTCGTGGCCTTGTCAGAGCATATCTTCCTAGTCACATCTTCCTCGACACTTCCCTACAAGATGGTACCGAAGCCGAAGGTAGTCTTGATGGAGCGCACATAGTATTCCTCCCAGTTGCGCTTCGTCGGTTCTTCCTGGCCA
>Ga0265797_10001530_pt1 | contig 40563 bp, 38 predicted proteins | sample P2T30metagenome_FD_192433 | JGI IMG/M metagenome (GOLD analysis project Ga0265797, IMG submission 192433) | Plant litter microbial communities from East Loma Ridge, Irvine, California - P2 T30 | ecosystem: Environmental > Terrestrial > Plant litter > Unclassified | place: USA: California...
CTCCAACGCTCTAGAGGAGTCTCTTTTGCCGCGCGCCTGCAATCGAAGTTAGCCTCGGCGACATGGCCATAAGTTACATATCCGAAACTCTCTCCCCAATCCTTCGGCGTGTGCATGTTAATTTATTGTTTTCCTGCTCATGTGCCTCTTCCATGTAGGGCCAAACACCGACCGTCGGGATGTCGGGAGATGTATGCATGATGCAACAGTGTTTTGCATGCGAAACGTGGCTGGCATCATCGAGCCTTCTTTCTTTTTCCCCTATCTCCACCAATCAATCAACTTGCCTTGCACAGTTGATCTTTTGCGACAATCATTTGTCAGGTTTGATATTCAACCACAGAACGCCACAGAACGCCACTGGGGCCATCATGCCATGCCATGCCATGCCATGCCATGTTATGCAGCCTTGTCCGTACTAGGCTTGTACTTCCATGTTGACCTGTCGAGCATGGCACGCACATGCGCATGCACGCACGAGCATCTCTCATGGCTGGTTTGAATGTCATTTGAATCGTCATTCGGCTGAAGTGCTATTCCAATCTACTAATACACAAAGTTAGGTAGGTCTTATCGTACAGGTCGCCATCACTTCAAGAGCTCGTCAATGTCCAGACTGCCGACTGCTTAGTCCAGGAGTCGCAAATCCCCATTCTTCATTAGAACGCAGACTGCCCGCTCAGTCCAAATGAGTCGAGTTGAACAGCCTGTGTCCCGTATCGGTGCCTCCCACTCCGGCGAACTTGTTGCTGGACACCCGTAGAGCAACCAAAGAAACATCTCCCATCCCAACGAGATCCCTCCGCAGCATTCCAGACTCCGCCACAGCGCCCTCCTGCACCACGCCAGCAACAACGACAATGCGGATCTGCCGGCTGACCTTCTCCCGGATGTGGCGCACAAACTCGACAACACTCTTGCCCGAGTTGATCACCGCATCCACCAAAACCACAGTCCACTTGCCCTGGAGGTGTCCGGCCTGCACGTCAGTTGCTTCTTTGGCGTGCACGAACATGGCGGCCGGGAAAGCCTCCCACACTCCACGCGCCATCGGCTCGCCGCCACGCATCAACGGCACGATGCAAGTCTTGCTCTCGTCGCGCAGTCTGTGCCCGTCCGTCGTCTTGCCCTGGACGGACTGCATGTCGTAGGCCTCGACGCCGACCATCTCGGACACGTACTCCGTGGCGAGGTACCATCCGGTATTCCTGTGCGCGCGGTGGAGGTTCAGACCGTGGATGTCCAGACCGTGGATGTCGACGTTGCGCGAGTCGGCGGCCAGCAACTTCGCGGCCGGCTTGTCGGTGGCGTGGACGAAGGTCAGCCCGTGTGGCTTTTCCAGCTCTGCCAGGAAAGCCGTTGCGTCGAAGGCAGCCTTGGGGAGTTCATTGGCGGTCAGTCTGGGAGCCGCCTCGGGAGGGAACAAGATCTGTCTGGCGCGGAGTCCGTTTTCTTTGAAGGCCTTGAGGAGTGCAGGCTCGACGGACTTGCTTCTCCCTTCCTCCGGCCCAACAACGACGAAAGACATGTCCGCCTGCGTGAGCATGCCAACATCCACAAGACTGTCGCCGATCGCACAGACGTGAAGTTTGTGATCGTCACGCAGCCTAGTGACCAGTTTGGCCTTGGTCTCAGGCGTAACGACATACTCATCGATGGAGTTGCCGCCAATGATCGTGAAGTTGTTTCCTGGAAATTCGCACCTGAGCACTTGGTTCCAGATCGACTTGATTCCGCAAGTGGCAACGACGACTCCGATCGTTTCGCTGCCGCCGATCAAGCCCAGCAGCTGCTTGAATTCTGGGCGGAGCTTGATCATCGGCGCCACTTCGCTGCACGCCTTCTCAAACCTGGTGTAGCCGACTTGCTCGTAGAGTAAAGCGGCCTGGCGGAATGCTGTGTAGGAGTACTTCAGCGGACCGCTGAAGAGTTCTTTGAGAGGCTCGTCGATTTCGGGGAATTGCTTCCAGAAGAGCTCGCCAGCATCTTGAGGAGCCAGCGTCTTGTCCGCATCGATCACCAGCATCGTCTTGATCTTGCCATGAAGCCCAACAGGCGTGTCCGGCTCTAACGTGGCAAGCTCTTCCTCCTGATTGCCCATGCGGGAGACATTCGACAACACGACGCTCACTCGCAGCGCCTCCGTAACGAACTTCTCATTTTGCTCGACGTCGTGGCAGACAAAGTTCGTGACCAGCTTAGTGGCACCAGAAAGGTCACTCACCGTCGTGAACAGAATCGCATTCTCGCGGCAAAGTTTTCGAAGTCCACCCATCTCAGCATCCTGCCACTTCTCCAGCTGGTCAACTCCCAAAACCGCACGCTTCCTATTCCCATCCCCCTCGCGGCGCCTGGCAATCTCCTGCGGCGCCTGCTGCAAGTAAAGAACGTGGGTGAAAGCAGCCAAGTCGGCCTCGCCCATCACTGGCTCGCTCACTCGCTCTCCCTTGCCGTCCCAAAAGATGAAATGGCCCGTGACAATGCCCGGCTTGCCGTCCCTGCGGCACTTCTCGACGATCTCGTCGATGACGTTGGCGCGCACGATCGCTTGCTCTTCCGCGGGCAGGGAGTCCATGGTCTCGACGATGCCGCGTATGGTGTCTTCGGGCAGGTTCCGGGCGATCATCTCGGAGCCTTCGAAGAAGTTGAAGCGCTGCGAGTGGTCTTCTTCTTTGGCTAGGGCGCTGCGGAGGTGGTTGAGTAGGGTTGTTTTGCCGCTGCCGGGGAGGCCGTAGATGCCGACGATTGTTGGTTTGTTCTTGTCGTTGCTGTTGCTGTTGCTGGTGCTGGGAATGCCGCCGGCTAGGGTGGCGTAGTCCCTTGTCATGAGGAGCGAATGCAGTCGCTCCTTGCTGATGTCGTCTGGGGATTGGAATTCCGCCATGAGAGCGCGCAGTTGCTCTTGGTGGGTTGCCATTATCGCTGGTCAGATCGGTGTTTCTTGTTGTGGGATTGGTGGGTGGTTGGGTGAAGGCAGGTAAGGTAATGGGTGATGCTGACTTCAGACAAGACAGAAGGCGGAAGACGTGGGATCTCTCTCTCTTTTTATCATACAGCTTCCCTCACTCCCTTCACGCTGCTTTGCGCAGACTACCTTTCCTACATGTTTGCTTGTGCTGTACCATACGCCTTTCACAAGGATTGGACAAACCACCTACGTCTTTGGTTTTTTGTTCTTCCTTCTTGCGAAGATTTGGCAAAATGATAAGAGCAATTGCATTCTTTTTGTCTGTCTGGAGAACATAAGCTATGGAAACAAACAACTTTCCATCTCAATGAGAGCTGGAATGGGATGTCTCTGCTGCGGTCTAGAGACACTATTTTGATTCGATCTCCCGGGGCAGTACTAACTCCAAAGGCACATCCGCACTGGAGAGAGACGCACGTTCAAGCATACCTAGCAGTATCAGCGGTATAGACGCCCGGTTTGAACTCGGTCTCCTGAGGTATCACCTCTAACGAGATAGATCAGCAACCAAAGAGACGCGAGTCCATCGATCTCAGTGGCATGAAAACATTATCATAATTCGCAGTCCCTGGGTACTATAGTAGGTACTACGATATCGAGAAGTGAACCCGCTTTATTCTTGCACTTGAGAGAATCAGGTCACGACAGCAAAGAAGACAAAAGATCCGCGGGGCCTTGTTCATACATACATGAAAGCCCGGCTGCTTGCTTGCTGGCCGTGCAATCACCGATTGCCGCGACCGGCGAGAGAGAGAGAGAGAGCGATGGATGAGTTTTGAGGATTACGGATAACTGTAGGTACCTCTCTACCCTCTGTATTTCTTAATCATAACAAGCAAGCGACTCGGAGAGATTGAACGGAGGCCTTGGAGAAGGTCCAGCCTACCGTTAAAGACTGCTTGCAATGTGTCAGGATACGAATAAAATGTGCTTTACAAGAGACTCGGCCTAACAGGCACATGTAGTCATCTTTCACGACTCGAAGCATTGATACCTACTATGTAGATAGAAAGCTGAATGCAAGATTACAAGTAGGTTGAAGGGTGCCCTGCCTGCCGTGCCAACCCAACTCAATTAATAAACAGTTTTACTACTGGAACGTGATACCTTAACAGTAGGCAGCAACCGTCTACATTTTTCACATGACAACACAATTCTCGTCGTCCTTCTTCTTGTCGCGCGTGAGCTTGCCGTTCTGCATAGCCTTGTTCTTGCCGCCCTTGCGCAGTTCCTCGAGCCGTTCGAGCGCGCGAGGGAATTGGAAAGCTAAAGAGGAGAAACGTTAGCGAGATGTTTTCCAAGACAAAACAGAACCAAACAGGAAAAAGAAGGGATGATAGAAATCAAGCAACTTACAAGCAGCCCTCCCGTACCACCTCTTCGCCTCCTCCAAACTCTTCGGACACCCGATGCCTTGCTCGGTGAAGTAGCCCATGGCGAACATGGCTTTGGCGAGCGGCGGCTCCGACTGCGCGGCTTTGCGCGCCCACAGGTACGCTTCCATGTCGCTCTGCTCGAGCATGCCCTCGGCGCCCGTCAGGTACCAGCCGCTCAGGGCCAGCTCGGCCTGGTGGTCGCCCTGCGCCGCGGCTTTGGTGTACCAGGCGATGCTGGCGCGGTTGTCGATCTCGAGGCCCAGGCTGCCGTACTCGTACGCCTGACCGAGGCGGAACTGGGAGCGGCGGAAGCCAAAGTCGGCGGCTTGTTGGAAGAGGGAGAGTGCGTAGCTTTCGTCTGGGATGATTCGTTCGCGGATCTGAGGGTCGGCGTTGGTGGGCTCGTGGAGGGTGGCGAGCTCGTGTAGGGCGTGCGGGTTGTCGATGTCTGCGCGCTCGGCGGCGCGCTTGAGCCAGGTGACTGCTTCGCCTACGTTGCGCGGTACGCCGAGAAGGCCGCGCAGCAGGATGATGCCGAGTTTGAACATGGCTGCGACGTCGCCGAGAGCGGCGGCGCGACGGTACCATTGGACTGCTTTAGGGTAGTCGCGACGAGTACCGCCGCCTTCCTCTGGTCCGATTTCGCATGAGACGGCGGTGCGGAAAGATGCGGCTGCATGGCCTCCTTTGGCGGCTGCTTGATATAAAGCAAAGGCCTCTTTCGGATCGATCTCGAGGCCCAGTTCACCCGAGCCGTAGCATTCGGCCATGTAAAATTGTGCTTCCGGGTAAGCGTTTCGCACAAGGTCTTTGACCCGCTTGTATGCATCGTTGAGGTACTTTTCGCGATTTCGTTGGGTGGTCTTTGCATCAAGACGCCCTCCTTCCGAAGCAAGCACGTGGGATGCCTCGACGAGCTTCTTCGCATAACGTAGAGCAAGTCTTGGGCTGGCTCTGCTGGCCTCGTGGTCAAGACGGGCCTGTTCGAGGTCTGCTTTGGTTATGGGCTTGTCGGATACGGAGACGTTCCTGGTGTGGGACGATGATGACGATCGGTTGTCGTAATTCCTGACAGGGGCTGGTTTTGGAGGCTGGGGTACGCTTTGTTGTTCCATCAAGCCGGGTCTGAATGGAACAGGATGATGCGGCAAAGCGTCAGGATCGCTACGACTGTGTTCTTGCAACGGTGGCCGGCCGGCTTGTTGTTGATTGAAAGGGGGGCCGTTTCTTGGTGCGTCAGGAGGGGGCATTCCACGCATGGCTTGCTGACCTGGTGGAGCACTGGGGGCACGATGTTCTTGATTCATTAGACTGCCCGTGCGAGGCATCCCTTGAGGAGGAGGGCCTCGCGGATCTTGGCCCATAGGTCCAGTCATGGGAGGGCCGCGCGAATCTTGCCTCATGGGTAGAGGCATAGGAGCACCTCGCAAGTCTTGTCTCATAGGCGGAGCCGTAGGAGCACGTTGCTGGCCAGGATCAGACCACATAGCTTGAGCCATAGGCGGACGAGCGGAAGCGGAGCGTTGTTGCGGTGGCATTGGGCCATGCCCAGGAGGGTGGAACCGAGCAGGTTCGCCAGGCGGACCACCACGCATTGGCATCTGCATTTGGCGTTGATTGGCTGGAGACTGAAACCTTTGCATGTTCTCGGCAGGAACGGACTGTGCAGGCCTGCGATCCATAGACACAGGTGGCTGATTGGACTGCATTTGCTGGGAATCGTCGTATTGCTGCCGGGGCCGAGATTGCTCACCAGGAACGCCGAAGACGAATCCGTGCGATGTGCCAGCTCGGTCGTGACCGACATCTCTCAGCTCAGGCTGTGAGGCAACTGCAGGTTCTTGGTGGTGACCATAGGGCTGATTCCTCTGCACTGGTAGTGACTGTACGCTTTGGGTCGCCTGCTGGGTGTGCAGTGCTGGCATCGGTGGCGCAGCCTCCACGTTGGCCGGCGCACCGGCGAGATGTTTGTCGACTGTTTGAACACGTTTGTGAAGACTCGATGTCTGCCCTGGCGCTGCACTGTCGAAATCTGGCATTTCTGCTTCGATTTCCTCATCTCGGTTCTGTGGAGGTGTAGGTACGGAGACAGGTACGTGCGGTTCGCTAGTATAATAGTCGTCATAGAAATCGTCTAGTTGTTCGTCCACTGGTGCAGCCACGGGCGCGACCTGTGGTCTAGCGAAATTTTGAGTCTGAGGCTGAGCATAAGAGCGAGGAGCAACGGCTTGCGGTTGTTGCTCCGCAGGGCTGAATTTTCGTTCTGGCATTTGACGTGCGACAGGAGGTGCAGCGATATGAGGTATTCTCTGTTGACTAGTCGGAGGAGCAGTTGCTTGGAGATTGGGAGCGATGACCTGCCCGTTGTACTGGGGCCCGGGTGGATCTGAACGCATAGAAGTTGACGGGAGGCTTGCTTCAGGCTTCGGCGTGTTCTGGACTTGCGGACGCTTTTTCGGCGGACCTGTGCGCCACGACTCTTGTGGATAATATTCTTCACTATCCACAGCGGGGGTTGGTTCGGGTAGTGGATTTGTTGAAGCTGTGGGCTTCGGTTCAGCTGCTGGCACATTCACAGGCAAAGCTGCCACTTTTGCGGTGCTGCCAATAGGTTTTCGAGTTTGTGCTTTGTGAGTATCGATCGGCTGGATTTGTGGAGGTGATCTCTTCCGGGGCATCGACCCAGGTTCATATGTCTGATAAGCATCATCACTGCGCATTGGTGGCTGGTGGCGAGAATGATTATCGCCCGGTGTTGGTTGTGTATCATGTTGCCACTGCGATTGCGGCAGCTGTTCGTACCCGCGTCCAACATTCCTCTGCCCATTAGATGGTGGGTATCCCTGAACCGGCTGCCCTTGATTCGAAGCAAAGGCCTGCGGAGCTCTGTCTGGGTAAGCTTGTTGATTTGACCGGCCGTTGACGGCAGGCGGAGGCGATGCGTGATCTTGAAAGTTATCCTTCGAACTCCCTGATCGAGATCCATGGTGACTGCGACCATTAGAGGTCGACGGACGACTTTTGTCCTCGCTACTACGCATACCTTTGCCCTCACGAGAACGAGAACCCGCACGATTCCCATCCTTCTGGTCACCAGAAAATGTAGGAAATGCGTTGTCTTGTGGCATAACCTTGGGCTTGTTCGCAGCATCGTGCATTCTAGCTTTCTCTTTGGCCTTCCATTCTTCCATTGCACTCTTTTGCGGCTCCTGAGGCGGGGATGGCTGCTTCACCGCAGGCTCTCGAGCTTCCCGGTCTCGGTGACCATTCCGGGACCCCGGTTCGCGTCGATCTTGCGGCTGGGGTGGATAATTTAAGTGATCTCGAGGATGACCGTTGCGTGGGTCTTGCCTTCGAGGTTGAGGAGCATTACCTCTATAGTCCTGATTCCCCGGCGGTGGCGGTCTCTGCATTCTTTCACCATTTGGAGGATGGTGACCACCTCTGGAATTTGGTTTTTGCTGATATCTCGGGTCGTACTGTCGATCGTGGGAGCCGAAGTTATCTTGGTGACCGTTGGCATAGCTCTCGTTTTGCTGACTGTAACCGTTCGGCTGCCGAGAATAGGGCTCTTGTCTATAATCTTGTCGCGGAGGTTGCTGGGCAGGATAGCCTTGGTCGTACTGCCCATAGCCGTAGCCATTACCCGCGCCGTGGTCGCCGTAGTATTGGCCATCTTGTTGGTTCACGTCGTATCCATAGTCCCCATATCCTCCATGTTGCTGCTGTGGATGCCCATAACTCTGGCCGTGAGATTGGTCGTAGTTGTCGTATTGTTGTTGAGGTGGATAGCCAGGGTTGTGTGATTGCACCGGAGCCTGCTGGTGCTGATCGTAGTATGCCTGCTGAGGAGCGCGGTATTGGGGAGCTTGATTATAGGCCATGCTGCCAGAGCAATGGCCGTCGGCGTGACTGTGTGAAAGAAGTCGGACTAGCGGATTGGCTCCATTCAAGTGTAGTCGAAAGATCAAAGAGTGAGGACAGGTCGGCTACAGAAAGAGTGAAGACGAGCTTGGAAGTCAGCGGGGCGACTGTCTCAGTGTCTCAGTTGTTTGGTGGTGGTCAGGCTCAGGTGCTTCACAAGTTTCGCGTGTGGTCAGAGGTTGGCGGACGTGCGACTCGGCGTTTCAGTAAGGACAACGAAGGTCGATGAAGTTAGTAGCGGTGCAGCGGACGGGCTGTGAGGCGGGGAGTGAGGTCAAGTGAGCGAGTGGAAATCAAGGCAAGGCAGGACGGATGTTGTTGGACATGCTTGCACCTAGTCGCGCCATCTTCTTGTCGCATGCCTCGAGCCTCCGACCACTTACATTCGTGCATTCGTTCGCGCCACTCGAGCACCGCCACATTTGCGGGGGTTAATGCAAGCGAGTCGCGCTAAATAATGCTTGTTCCATTAATCCCGAGATGAGAACCGCATCGGCATCACCGCGAGTGGCGGTGCAGAATTCAAGATATTCGAGTTGAAACATCGCGCGAAATACGAGATATACCTTATGCATCGTTGATCTCTCCAAACTGGATATCTACCTCACCTCGTGATTAGCACGTGTCTGTGCACAGATCACAATTATCCCATGCTACAATCGACATCACGACCTCACTTACCTCACTGAGCTTCGACACCTGAAACACGTCGATTTTCTGCCTGCAGTCTGGGGAAAGCCGACGCAAGCACTTTATCCCGCTACATCTTCAAATGCTATAGCTTCTTCAACAACAACACCCACACCCACAAACAATGCCTCCCAAAGGTCCACCGCCTCCTGCAGGCCAGCAGGGTCAAAAGCGCAAAGATCCGCCCAAGCATTCCTCGTCTTCAAAACCACACGCCAACAAACGTCCGCGATTCGATCCTGGCGCCAAAATGCGCGATGCCCGCACACTGGCTTCTCAGACTTCTTCCAAGGCTTTCAAGCACGGCGAGCTCGACGTCGACAAATTCGTCAAGTCGCGCGAGTATGAGATCCGCGCCCTGGAGCAAGGTCTAGCGCGCAGCAAGAAGGCGCTCACCAAGAGAGCCTTCCAGCAGGTGCCTAAAGAATTGCGTAGGAGGACTGCAAGTCACAATGTCAAGAGGATCCCTAAGAGGTTGAGGGAGAGGGGCAAGAGGGAGGTATGTTACCATTCGGCGTTGGCGGGCATCCAAGGTTGGTGTGTTGCGCTTTTGCGCTTCCAATGGTTGCTGATTGATCTTGCGTAGATGGCTGAGGATAACACGCCGACTGTTACTGCGCGGCGACGAAAAGCTACACGACACATGCGATTGCGACTTGAGACGGTGAAGAAGATCAGGGCTATGGGTGTGAAGAAGAAGTCCAAGGGTCGCGAGGATGGCGAGAAGGTCACAGTGCATGCAGGCAGCAACGGCGCTGAAGCAAGCCAATCTGGAATTGTCAAGACTCGCGCACCCAAGGTCAAGAAGGCGACTCTTGCAGAACCGCCTGTTGCAAAAGCCAAGTTTCGCAAACGCCAGGTGCACAAGTCCTGGCTGCCGACACACATGTTCCACACCAAGCGAGCGCGCATGACTCCGCCAAAGGAGCCTCTGTGGCGATTCGCTATACCGATGACACCGACTGCGAAAAGCTATAGACCAACTCATCGTGCGGCGAGCGAGCGTGGAGCGTTGTGTTGGGATGTCAGCTACACGAGTACCATCTCATTGAACGGACGAGAGGCCAGTATATCCGGCATGCTCAAGCAGCTTGGTGTTGGTGAGCTTGATCAAACGATTTGGGAAGCTAAGGGCCTAAAATGGCGAAATGGCAAGAGGGCGATGGAGTTCATGTTCCACGAACGGGAGACGCCTTATTTGCCAATTGCACCTGTAACTGTGCTCTGGTGTGCGCCCGATTTGGCTGAGACGGAAGAGAAACGCAAACGTCAGGTATTCCTCCGGGTCCATCCTTCAGCGTTCTTGCAATTGTGGGAGGAGGTCTTGCGTGTGTCAAAGATCGCAAAGCCCGCCGTAATGGTGGAAGACTTGCGTTTCGAGATGGGCAGCATTGACGTGACGGGCCCTGCCTCAACCGAAGCCCTGCTTAGTGCTCTCTGGCCTGTCATGCCTCCTCAGGACGATTCGGCTAGTCTAGAAGAAAGTCCAGGACATACCTTCAAACAACTGCGCGGTCTTACAAACCCTGCGTTGCTACCACCCGGCGCAGTCCTCGCCTTCGACATCCAAGATCCGAGACTGCACCATCCTCCGCGACTCGTGAAGCCGCCAACTTCCCCTGATGCCCAAATGAGGCTACTAGAACTCCTGGCTGCATGGCCCACCGATAAGCGCAACGGCCCAGCTACAATCTTCGACCGCAAGGCCAGAATCTCAGCTTCTGCAAGCCTTCCCAGTCAAAAAGCCATCAACAGAAGACGAACGCTCGCCACTCCCGGCGAATACCCAGAGCCAATGGCTAAAGATCCTCGAATCCCCGTCATGCTCTACGTGCTCCCGCCAACTTCCAACAACAAGAATCAGCAACTCACATATCGCTTACTTCTGCCCTGGAAGTGTGTTCAGCCGGTATGGTACTCGCTAATGTACACTCCGCTGTCTACAGGCCAGCAGCCCAAATTTGGTGGTGTTGATGAGCAACGTCAGATCGCTCTCGAAAGAGGCGAACACTGGTTCCCTGCTGATTACCCCGGCACTAAGGCAGGCTGGGATTGGGAGGTTGAGGCAAGCAACAAACGAAAAGCCGACTGGGAGAAAAGGCCGAAGGCCAAGCGGAAGAGCTGGGAGGCTGTCGATCTAGGTAATGGCAAAAAGGGTGAAATCGGCCAAGGATGGGCCTGCGATTGGCGCAGGTTAATCGAAGGACCACCGCCCAAGGAAGCAGCAACCAACGACTCCAACAAACAGCCGTCGCCCACGAAGACACCCACCAACCTTCCGCCCAAAGGCCTGACCCAACTCCCTCCCTCAGCATCCCTCAACCTCCTCGCAGAATTCCCACCGCCCACCGCCCCAACCCTCCTCCCCGTCCGCATCAACCTCATCTCCCGCGGCCTTCCCACCCCCTGCACCCGCATCTACCGCCTCCCAACAACATCCCCCTCCCTCCGCGCCGCCTGGCTAGCCCTGCACCCCTCCAACCAACCCATCTCAGCATCGCACCGCAAGAAAGCCGCACCGCCGCCGCCGCCTTCTTCCCGCTCGAAAGGCAAAGGGAAGCCAGACAAGACCCCCTCCCACGTCCGCACACAGCAACTCGCCGCTTCACTTCTCGAACCGACGCGTGCGGGCGCTGATGCTTACCCGGCTTGTCCGGATGAGGAGGACTTGATTGGGTTCGTTACTAGTGGGAACTACGATTTGGGGGCCGGGAGGGGAATGGGGGTTGGGTGTTTGCTTGTTGGGAGGATAGGAGAGGTGAGAGAGGGTGAGGGTGAAGAGGCGAGATTGTGTATTGTCAGGAGCGCTGGGTTGGGTCTTGCTAGGTTGGCTAGGTGGGAGGTTTGATTTCAGATATAGCACGCTGACGAAGGGCTGCTACGGTGGTGTTCTTTGTCTTTTTCTTCTCTTCATGGTTACCAGAGGAGGAAAATCTCTATATCAACCCAAAGCAGACCCTTCAACATTCCACAAAAATACTCACTCACTCACTCACTTACTCACCCTCGTCTCTCTCATCACGGCCCCTCTTCCTCCTCCAAGTACGGGCTCGTAACGTCAGAAAAGAACAACGAAATCTAGCCAATCACCCAATAACAGAAGTTGCAGTAAAGTAAATACTATTCTCATTACGCAGCGTGCACACCCCAGTACAGAGACCCCTACTTGCGCTGGGTAACTGAGTTTCTTCCCAAAGCTGTGCCTTAGAACCGAGTGTACGCCAATTCGACCATGGTCCTGTCCTTCTCTCGAACAGAAGAACGCCCGCTGTGATGCTGCCTGATTTCCCACCCATCTGCGCCTGCCTTCTTGCCCGACGGTATCGAAAGAGAGAGAAAAAAAAAAGCGCAAAGAATAAAATTCCATGCATGAATACGGGTATGCAGCCAGTGCAGAAAGAGAAGCGAAAAAAGTGCCGGGCGGTGGTTTCGTTGTACGTGCACCGTGCCTAGAATATAGTTCCGAAGCTCTCGTCCATGTTGCTGAGCGGCTTGCGAGGGCTGGAAGGCTTGCCGTCCTCGTCGACGGTGGGCTTGCGATGTCTGTTGCGGAAGTCAGTAAATGTGATCACTAAAACAGTGAAAAGACACGGATCGAACGTACCTGAAAGTGAAGCCGACGAATAACTGCTTGTCCATCTTGCCTTCGCGATCTGCCATGCGCTCCAGCGCCTCTTGCTTGTCGAGCACCTCCTTGTACTTGGCCATGTCCTTCTCGCTGCCAAAGTCGTCGAAGTAGCCGGCGTCGGTCTCGCTGTCGAGCTCTGGTACGAATGGTGCACGCTCCGAGCGCAGTCTATCCCAGGATACCTCGCGGAAGTAGTCGTGGCCCTTGACTTGTTGGATGTTTTGAAGACGGCCTGACTTGATGTTGATCAGGCGAGTGATCAGATCCCATGTGCGACGAGACAGGAAGTAGTTTGGATCCTCGTACTCGGGTTTGCGCAGGACTGACTGCCAGCGCTTGAGGTTCTGCCAGGTTTCATCCACCGATGCGCCAGCGAATGGAGGGTAGCCAGCTAGAGCTTCGAACAGCATGCAACCAAGGGACCAGTAATCAACGGTGAAGTCGTACTCTTCACCCTTGAGCACTTCGGGTGCCATGTAGTCAGGCGAACCGACGATGGACTTGGCGTAGTTTCTGTCGCGCTCCCGGAGCGATCGGTACCCATCTCTGCGCTCTTTGAGCGAGCGGTCCTCTGTGGGGCGAACACCGAAGGGATTTGCGTGAGCGGGCAAATTACCCACCTCCTCCAAGCGGACTCGCATGCTTTCAATCTTTGCAGGAGCCAAGAATCCAGCAGCAAGGCCGAAATCGGTAAGCTTGACGTGTCCTGTGCCGTCAATGAGGAAGTTCTCCGGCTTCAGATCACGATGAATGTAGCCCAGAGTGTGCAGTGCATCGACGCACAAGAACATCTCGCTGATGTAGAAGCGAGCGTGGCGGTTATGAAGGACACCGGTGTTGTTGAGCAGGGTGCGGAAGTCTCCTCCGGGGACGTACTCCATGGCGAGGTAGATGCTCTGGTCGTCTTGGAAAGCGTACAGCAAACGCACCAACCAGTCACTTTTAGCCGTCGTCAGGATGTCACGCTCGGTCAACACGTGTCTGATCTCGTCCAGTTTGAACAACAGCTTCTTGCTCATGACCTTCAGGGCGCAGACTTCGCGAGTGTCCTTCTTCTGAGCCAGATAGACCTGGCCATATCCACCCTGGCCGACTTGTGTGAGGATCTGGAAGTCGCCGTGTTGCAGTTTGGTGCGGCGTTCGCGAAGGTTTGTGCGCTCAGCGTTGATGTACGATTTCCAGTCCTTGCTGTACTGCTCCTTCTCTGCCTCTCGCGATGAAGCAGTCGGCTGTGGTCTATGCTCCTTGAACGCCTGCAGACGTGTCTGACGGTTGGCGGTGTATGAGAGCAGTTCGAAGTAGTAGTCGAGGAAGTAAAGCTGTGTGACGTTGGCCAGTCTCTTAACCGTTGGCTGCTGCAACTTCTCGAGCTCTTCTGGCGTGGGCTGGCCGTTGAATGGCGATTGCTTCTGTCGCGATGGCGAGTGGTCCTCTCGCGGCCTGTAAACGTTTTGTCTATTCTGTGCGGCATCGTTGACGAAATGGCTCTGCGGTTGCCTATTGCTGGGCGGGGTATTTTCCTGGCCGTTCTTGCGAGTCGGGCTTCCAGGCGCTCCTGCCTTGGTGTCGTATGAGACGAAAGGGTCGTGGTCTGCGTGCTTGTCTGGCGAAGTCGGGCTTTGTTGTTTGGCCTGCAAGACAGCGTTGTTGGGTTGGCCTTGGGTCGGGACCAATTTCATGGCGTTTGAGAAGACATCGGGAAGGTCGAAGGCGCCGGGCGGCATGCGGTTTTTACTCGGGCTGCCCTGGGGAGTCTGCATGGGCGAGATGAAGGCCGGATCCTCACGCAGAGGCGTGCCGACTGATTGGTCGTGCATGTTGTGGGCGGAGCGGGTGTGCGATAGCGGTGGAGGGACTGGGAGGGCGAATTCCTGTCTGTTGGCGGCGGTGAAGGGTGAGGCCGAGGCCATTGTATATGAGAGAGGATGAGTGCAGGATGTGCGTGTGTGTGGACGGTGGAAATTGAAGGTTCAGAATAGAAGTCAAACAAAAGAAGGACCGGGTTCAGGATCAAGCGTGGCTGTGGGTGTACCTAGTGGTCAGCTACGAGCCGTTGTTGTGTTGCAAGTCCAGTCGTGCCCGCTTGTTTATGTATACGTCAGAGGGGTCAGGTAGCAACGGAAGACAAGCAATCCAGGTGCTGAAAACATTCAATATTAATTGTGAATACCTACCTACTGTACTGTATCTACGTGACTATATGTACATCACTCATTATCAGTCTTCCTTGGCTATCAATCAGATTTCATACCATCGCTCTTGTTTGATACCATCGTCCTGGTTTTCTTGCCTTCTAACAAGTCCCAACACTTACAGGCAATACCATGCTAATTGAGATGATACCAATTCCCGCCAGCGAGATGATATGTGCGCAGGCCACGGGATGCCTCTATAACCACCAACGGCGTTGGGCTATTAGACATGCCCATATTCTATGACTATGATGTATTGATGTCAATGCATGCGGTGTTGTACTAATTGTTTATCCATATATGCTTCTATCTCAGCACACTTGGCCCTCGATTTCCTCTGGCTAGCGACTCTTGTTTCCAGTATAGTCGCTCGAAGATAGGCTACCTTATGCAAGTCTGTCGTCAGTAGAAGCGACTGTATGTGAATAAGCTATACTCACTTGCATGGGTGTCATACCCACAGGATACGTACCTACTTAACGTACCTAAGCGTGCTAGATTATATTTCCATCGGACAATAGGTATACGTACAGTAGTATGTCGCCCACCAAGTAGGTACGCATGATTTGATATTTCGCTCGCTTACCACACCATCCATGATCTGCTCCCCCAAGAACGGGATCATCTGGGGTTCAAATGCAAGTGATTCTCCAAGCGGTATAGCAGTGTGGAGTGGAGGTGGCCCTCCATGCCTTTCCTTTGCAACCACCTCGCACTGTACCATTTCCCTGTTATGCTATACCGTTGAATACAAGGACAAAGACATGCACATTCACATCCACCATTCACCAAAACTATTCACACCCATCCAAATCGAACCAGTCGCCAGTGGAAAAGATATCGGGTATTGACCCCGTACGTCACATCCCCCGCAGCGCAGAGATCACAGACCACAGACTCTCCAGTCAACCGGTCTCCACCAACGAGCTCCCACCTCATCGTCCACCCACAACCATTCACTCCCCTGCACCCTGCACCGCGCACTCACACGACACTAGATCATACATCTTCACCACCGCCAACGACACGCCTGACACTCTGCACTGCCGCGCGACGCCGACACCGGACCCGTCCTTTGACAACTACGTGCTCTGCTCTAGCCAGAGCGCCTTCAACCGTGAATCTACCACTGGCTGGGCCTGCCGGCCACTGTGAGGCTGCAGAATGACCTCCGCCCTTGACGATGAGGATTTGTCCCTCTCCATCTCCTCCAGCTCGAATGCGCGCCGCAACTCGAGAGACAACCGCCCTCAAAATGGCGGGCCTGTCAACCCTGTGCCCGCCGAATCACGCACGCAACAATCACAACAGCAGCGACCGCCGGTATCCCGCGCATCACAACGCCTTGGACAGTACAAAATTGTAAAGACGCTGGGAGAGGGTTCTTTTGGAAAGGTCAAGCTGGCCGTCCATGAAATCAGCCAACAACAGGTCGCTCTGAAAATTATATCGCGGCGTAAATTGGTCACGCGAGACATGGCAGGACGCATCGAGCGAGAAATCCAGTACCTGCAACTCCTGCGCCACCCACATATCATCAAGCTGTACACCGTCATCACAACACCTAGTGAGATTATCATGGTGTTGGAGTATGCCGGGAAGGAGTTGTTCGACTACATCGTGACGCACGGCAAGCTGGCCGAAAATCAAGGCAGGAAGTTCTTCCAGCAGATTGTCTGCGCTGTGGAGTATTGTCATAGGCACAAGATCGTTCATCGCGACTTGAAGCCCGAGAACCTCCTCCTGGACGAGCAGCTCAATGTGAAGATCGCCGACTTCGGATTGAGCAATATCATGACAGATGGCAACTTCCTCAAAACTAGCTGCGGAAGTCCCAACTATGCCGCTCCAGAGGTTATCAGCGGTAAGCTGTATGCTGGGCCTGAAGTTGACGTCTGGAGTTGCGGTGTAATTCTTTACGTCCTTCTCTGCGGCCGCCTTCCGTTCGACGATGAGTACATCCCTGCGCTATTCAAGAAAATTGCGCAGGGTAACTACTCGGTGCCGAATTATCTATCACAGGGTGCCGTGCGGCTCATTAAGCGTATGCTGCAGGTGAACCCTGTCAACAGGATCTCGATTCAGGAAATCCGCCAAGACCCGTGGTTTACCAAGGATTTGGCAGAGTATCTACAGCCTCCGGTTGAAGAGTTCATTGACACAGGAGTCGACCCTAACAAGGCGATTGATCCCCAACAAATGGACAAAACTCAGCCAGTGGCCTTGCAAGAAAAGCTGCACACCACTGTTGTTAGCAAACTTGGCAAGACCATGGGGTACGCGCCAGACGACGTTCAAGAAGCTCTCTCGAAAAACGAGCCAAGTGCCATAAAAGATGCATACCTGATTGTGCGTGAGAACCAGCTTATGCGAACGAATCCGAACCTGGCTCAAGATCAGCCAGCATTCATGGCACAATCCCCGCCCGCCTTCCAACCTCAGATGAAACCGTCTCCTCGGACGCCCACTGGTCGACCCGCACCACCGTCACCAATGCAAAGTATGGAGCATCCACGCCATGGATCTACTGGCTCGGTGTCTGTTGCAGAAGCCAGGTCTCCAGCATCATCCATTGGTATCCTTCCGTCATCATTGCCAGAATACCATCTAGCATATATGAAAGGTCAGGTCAGCAAGTCTTCATCGTCAGTGCAAGCTGAAGACAGGGAAGTGGAACCCGATCATCCTCGTACCAAGGAAGAGCAGGAGGCGACGGCCAAACGGCTCAAGCCTCATAGCAAGCCTTCAGCCAACATGCACCGCAATGTTGAGAAGCCTGAGCCAATGACCAGCATCCCTGATAAACAAGCCAAAAAGCAGCGACCAACCAAGTGGCAATTCGGTATTCGCAGTCGTAACTCTCCTTCCGAAGCCATGCTTGCAATTTACAAAGCACTACAAAGGATGGGCGCAGAATGGGAAGTGCCGAAGCCAAAGGAGTCAGGCGCGGAAAGTGGCGAGGGCAGCCCCGAACGAAATCGTGCCGGTGACGAAAGTCCCGAATACAGCGACTCAGACCCTGATGCCGGCACCGACCCGGAATATGCTACGCACTCAGAGCAAGAACGTCGCCGACAACGCCGCAAAGAAAAGACACAGCAAGACTCCAATCGCCGTGGCCGCGAGCGTTACGGTCGCTGGAACGATTATGGGTACGCCATCCCGGAAGACCCATGGTGCCTCAACGCCCGCTTCTTGAAAGATGGCATGTATCCGCCAGGTGTCGCACACCCATCCTCCACCCACTCATCTCGAGTCGATCTCAGCGCCGAAAACGCGCGCCGCCGCAGCTCCACCGTCTCAAGCATCGCAAATTCCGCCACGGGAAGCACCGAAAACGTCGCAGCCACCGGCCCGCCGTTAAGCGCTTCCAACTCGTTACAAGGCCGCTTGTGGCCTCGACCGGACGAGAAAGTCTGGGTATACGTCACGATCCAGCTGTACGCCATAGAAAAGGACTTCTTTTTGGTCGACTTCAAATGTGCGGGCTACGAGCGATTGGTCAGGCGATTTGCGAGTGAAGTCAACGGCGGCGAAGACGCAGACGTCGTGCGCAAAGATTCGAGAGACGACGAAGCAGAGGACGACGAGGACGGTCTTGTGGGCGAGGGCCGGTACGCGGACGAAAAGGACATCTCATCGCCTTTCCCCTTCCTCGACGTCGCCAGCAGGCTCATCATCCAATTGGCCGAGGCCGCGGACTGATCGTCCCATCGATTGATGCGAGAAGTTATCTGGTCCTGGATGGATGGATGCTGTGTACATGGGTTATGCGCAAGGCTATCTTTTCGCTGGAAGCTGTTCTTATTTTACGATGGCATGAGTTGAAGCAAGTGATACCAAATTCTGGGGGGAGGGGGCTGTGAAAGGATTGTTGTTTGGGAGGTGGGAGTTCTTTTCCCATCTTTTCCTTTTTCCCTTTTTGTTTTCACCACGCTTGTTAGTGGGACGGCCGTCAGTGTGCTATGGGTTTTATTGGAGCTCCTTAGATACATGTAGTACTTAGCTACCCACCTAGCGAGCAGCTCGCGCTGGTCAGTGAGCTGCGAATAGGGAAATCCAATTTCCGCAACGGAATGTTTCTACTTCTCTCTTGGTTATCGTCCCTTTTTTTTTCACGCCAGGGTTGTCCTCTCAATGCATTCTTGATATGTATTCGCAGCTGTCATCTGCAACGAAGAGACTATCGTAAGTATGTATGTACAGACAGATGCCAAACATGATTCAAAACAGAAAAAAACACCCGGAAGATCAAGATGCACAAACCCCACCCGTCTCACCCCCCAAACCCACTCTTCCCCCTCACCCTCTCCCCCCAAAAAAAGAACAACCAAGGAATAGGCACCATCGCCACGCTCACAAACCCCAGCAAACTCGTCGCCCACGCAATCCCCATCCGCTCGTACATCTGGAAGGTAAAAAGCGGGAACGCGGCCCCGAGCGTATACCTCGCGAGGCCGTTGGCGGCCATGGCGGACGCGCCGTTCAGCGGCCCGTACACGTCGATGAAGTATAGCGCTGCGCTCAGGAAGATGCACAGGTTGCCCCAGGCAAAGGGGATTCCGGCTAGGACGGGGGAGAGCCAGTGGGTTGAGGGGTTGGCGGTCCAGGCGAACCAGAAGAGGCTGTTTTTTTTGTTAGTTGGATTCTGGGGTGGTGGGGGTTTTTTCTTTTGATCTTGGTTTGGGGGAGTTTGGACGGATTGACGACGATGGTGATGATGATGATGATGATGATGATGATGATGGACAGTCCAACTTACCCGATCGGAACGCCGAAGCAGCCCATCTGGGCGCACAAGAGCCTGTACTCGGGCGGGATGCTCGTCGCGCCGCCTCTGAGGGCCCGCTGGTGGTGTTTGGCGTAATAGTAGCGGTCGACGAAGAAGTTTGTGAGGACGCCGAGGAGGACGCCGAGGCCGATTCCGAGGAACGTGAGGCCGTACTGCCAGGTGTTGAAGCCGTAGACGGACTGGAAGGTGTAGGGGTAAGCGGCGAAGAAGGCGAAAAGGACGGAGAAGGTGAAGGCCGTGTAAAGGCTGAAGAGGAAGACGGTCGGCTCGGTGGTGAGCATGTGCAGTGGACGCAGCAGGGTGACGGTCGCGAGCATTTTCCAGTATGCCAGGCCGGAGAGTTTTGCTTGGGGTGGTGGGGGGAGGTTGAGCCTTTTGGCCCGGGCGGTCAGGACGATTTTCTTGTAGGTTTCCGACATGCACATTACTGGGAGGAGGGTGGCCAGTGAGATGAAGATGGTGCACCATTGCGTCCAGCGCCAGCCTTTGTGTGCAGCTGCGAAGCCACCGATCACCGGTCCCAAGGCAGGACCGAGGAACTATCTACTCGTTAGCAGCGTTCGTTGATTTACCGATTGTACGTGCCAGGAACTCACTGGCATCATCACGAACAGAGAAGACGCTACTGCGCGGTTTTTCGAATCATACATGTCGGCATTCGTCCCTGCTCCTACAGCAAGCACCGGGCCTCCGATCGCACCGGCGAGGAATCTGCACACGAGCAGGCTGGCAAGCGAGTCGCTGAAGCCAGCTCCCAGGATGAAGAGCATGAAAGTGCTTGCAGAGACCTTGTAGACGACAGAGCGACCATAAGTCTCCGAAATGGGTGCAGCGATCATGGGACCTACTGCCAATCCAAGCACGAAAAGGGACAATGCAAGGATCGAGGCTGTGCGGGAACAATTGAAGCGTTCTGCGATCTCTGGCGTGGCGGGCGTGATCATCGAAGAACCGCATGTTACTGAGAAGCCAAGACATGCTGTTGCGGCTGTGTGGTATGCCTTCTTGGTGATGCTCCTGGTAGGACGAGGTATGTTTATTAGCGACTGAGCACTTCATGAACCTCTTTTTAGTCGGCTGATCTCACCAATTTTGTGGGTTCTCCGGGTCATTGGGACCTGTCCAGTCCTGAGCTGTGATTGTCGTGTCCGGTGATTCTGAAGGTGGTGAGGCGTTGAAATCTGCCTTTTCGAGATCGCTTGATGGGTTATTGGTGTTCATGTGACTCTTTGCTTCGGTGAACTCTACACTCGACTCGAAGCTGCCGTCCGTAGTAGCCTCTTTATCGGCCATGCTGTCGTCGACCACCCGGTCTTCTGGTAGCGGATGACGGACGTATGTATCGATTCGCCAACGGTTTTCAACAGGAGCGACGAACCATTCAGACTATGCGTGACCTGCTTCGAAAGTTGTTGAAAATGAACAAGTCTGCAGGTTCTCAGTTGTTGAATCTAAAATAATGCTCTTCGCTTGTCGAGCTATCAAGCCCTAACAGAGCTCGACGCCATTCTTCCACGTTAGATGAACACGGTTGCTATACGGCCTTAGCATTGTCCAGCTCATTCAAGATTACTGATTACTGCCCGCCTGTGAGAACACACAATTCATACCTAGCCTCGGTTATGGCTTGGAACAGCAGGTGTAGATCCCAAGCTATACCTTTGGACTAGGTTCAGCCGCTTCGGGGCCGATCTTTGATCACTCATCACGTATTTACATTCCATAGGTTTGCGTGAACCTAAACACGCGGGCTGCGAGCATCAGAGCCATGTGAACAGTCTCCGGCGCTTTTAAATACCTGTCCGCAAGCTGCCGCTGAGAAGAAATTTCGTCGTACTTTTTAACACGCTTCCAAACCACGCTACGTGGTTTTCGGTGTCGCTCCCTCAGTGTCATGTGTAGTTTTGAGTTGAGTTCTTACCAAGATGATTCCAAATGCCGGTGAGATGCGTATCTCTGAAAATCGCTCTCTCGGCGGCAGTGACTGCATTGATATGTGCGGAGAATTCGAGATGTCAGCACAGAAAATTCCTGGCGCCGTAGAGACAAGTTTCGCTAGACAGAGTAGCTTTCTTGATACCATCAGCAGTGGAAAAACAGCTACTTTAGCAACAGATTTCCAAACTCTAATATGGGGCAAACATACGGTATCCCTGAACCAGTGTGGCCTGCCGAAAGAAGGCGATGAGAGTATGTTTTGCGCTGCAAAAGCAGACCCTGGCAGCCCTTGTGCCTTGTGCCTTATTATTATGTTGCGCCGAACACCTCGCTAAAACACACTAAATAGACCCTTCTCCTGCGCGATCAATCCTCGATGGAATTCTTGGCCATCTTTCCTACCACCCAATTCAGATCCTATTCCGGATCGGGCAGCCAGAGACAGACCTCCTTCTCAGCACTTGCGATCAAGTTATGCCGAGGGTTGTAAGCCACAACAGTGGCCGGGCGCTGCGAGGGGAGCTCCGCCGTAGGATCCAGAACGGGCTGGCCTTCCTTGTCATAGACATCCCATACCAGCAAACCATTCTGTGCTCCGTTGCCACCAATCACGTATCGTCCATCCGGACTGAAAGCAGCATCGGCCTGTGTGTATGTCATCGTGCCTGAGCTGGGCAGAGGATCGCCAGGTGCCAGGTGTGAAGTCGAGCCTGATGGACGGCGGAGGAAGTGTACTAATTTCCCATCAAAAGCGTCCAGCACGTAGTGGCCTGCTCCATTCGTCGCGATCAACAGGTATTTTCCATTATTGCTGAACTCCAGCCCGGACCAGCCCTCAGCCATCTTCATGCCGTGGTCTTTGCTGAACTTTTGTTCCGTGTCCAGCAGGTCGAATGATGCAAAAGGCGCTTTGTCGTAGTTCTTAAGATCGTACAAACAGACGGTTTGCGCGGGCGGTGAGGCGATCGCGATGACTGTGCCGCTGGGGTCATAGGCGGTGAGGTATGCTGAGGTGAAGTTGAGCTGTCCTTGCGCATTCGGGGATCGGCAGTCCCAGAGACGCACTGTGTTGTCGAGACTGGCGGAGAGGAAGTTGTCGGCGCCAGGAGAGAGTGAGAGGGAAGTTACGCGATCTGTATGGCCCTTAAAATATCGGATGAAGCTGTTGTCGTGCATGCAGAGGTATCGGATGCCATGGTCGCCCTTTGTGGATGCGTATATGATGTTGGAGGAGTTGTGGGTAAATCGCGCGAGCGCATTGCCGTACTTTTGCGACCTCAACTCTTTGGCATGCCCGCCGGCTTTGGTGTTGTAGAGCTGGATGGTGTCGTCGGTACGCGAGAAGAGCGCAAACTCTCCCGTGTTGTCGAAGTCGACCGAGGTGTATGAGGCGGGTGATTTGAACTGCTTTGTAGGCCGGAATGTATGGATGATACTCTGCACCTTTGTGGCGCTGCTAGAGCCTGTGTCCATGATTGTGTTGTAGACGACGATGGTAGTGTATGGTGATAGTGAGAGAGGTGTTCATAGGACAGCAGCAATCGCAAATGCCATTCGCAGCTTGGCGGGCAGTCTCAAATAGGCAACTATGACAAGCTTCGAAGGATGATCGCTGCTAGGGTTAAGTTATGTAATAACTTATGGAGTTCCGACCTCGGTCGTTACATCAGCCTCCCCGAAATAATCATTTACTGTACCGCCGTAAACCGCAATCCTCCTTCTTTTGACTCTCACCTACGCACACTCACCCTCCATTCTCTGTGTATTTGCGCGTCACCAGGTATCTCATGCGCAAGTGTTGAATCAATCGAACTTACACGCGCTCGAGAGCTCAATACCTAGACATCATGTCGACCACGATAGGTTCGATTACCGCCAATGGCTTGCCAAGATGATGACAACCCTGCTTACACTGTTCACCAGGCTCCTTCATCGCGGGCGGTATAGCAGCATGTGGCGCGGTCACAGTTACACACTCCTTCGAGACTATCAAAATTAGGTTACAGCTCCAGGGTGAGCTGCAGCAGAAGACGGATGCGCCGCGAATGTACAGAGGTGTCGGACACGGCATAAAAGTGGTGGTTCAAAATGAAGGTGTCAGGGGATTGTTGAGAGGATTGAGCTGTGCAGTAAGACACCCTTGAAGCCCGCCGCTACAATCTCACGCGACCATGCACTCATCGATTCGCAGTACATTTACCAGATGACCCTCAATGGCTGCCGTCTGGGTTTCTACGAGCCTCTCCGCCTCAGCGTAAACTCGCTGGTTCTCACACGATCACCTCTGAATACCCAAGACCCCGCTGTGCGAAACCTGCAATCGCTCCCTGTCAACATCTTCTCTGGTGCAGCATCAGGTATCCTCGGTGCCGCGGCTGGCTCGCCCTTCTTCCTGGTCAAGACCCGCCTACAATCATACTCTCCCTTCCTACCTGTAGGAACACAGCACCTGTACAAAAACGCTGCCGACGGCATGAAGCAGATCTACAAAGCGGAAGGCATCAAAGGTCTTTACCGTGGTGTAGTGCCTGCGATGGTGCGGACTGGCTTCGGGTCTAGTGTGCAGCTCCCTACATACTTCTTCGCGAAGAGGCGACTGGTACATCACTTGGGCATGGAAGAGGGCCCAGCGCTGCACCTTCTGTCTTCGACGTGCTCCGGATTCGTTGTGTGTTGTGTGATGCACCCACCGGACACGATCATGAGCCGCATGTACAACCAGACGGGTAACCTTTACGGAGGCGCCTTGGACTGCTTGATGAGGACGGTAAAGACTGAGGGTCCGCTTGCACTGTACAAGGGCTTCTTTGCGCATTTGGCGAGGATTCTTCCACACACGGTATGCTTGAGAGCTTCCCACGAATGTGGAAACGAACCAATGCTAATAATGTTCCAACAGATCCTTACACTTTCTTTGGCAGAGCAGACGATCAAGCTCATGCGTAAATTTGAAGACCGCGTCTTGCCGGACAGGATTGCGGAGAATATTTAATTGCTTGCAGAGAGTTGTATACCTACAATTTACCCAGTCACGATAGACATTTGGTCCTTTAGCGATGTCGCGATGTACATAAAATCATCCTTTCGAGTCTTCAGCCTCGCGCATGAGTGTTATCGATGTACACCTACTGTACGTACATGTATTCACGCAGCCTCGTCCCAAGCATCTTGCAGTCCGATTGCACCCGCGACCATTCCACACCCAGCGAAAAGCGCCTCACTAACGGGGCTTGTCCCGTAATTCAAACTCCGATGGATGGCTAGAGGGAATGACAGAGCAGTGAGGTATAGCTCTCGCCACCACCTCTTCTCCAACTCTGCACTCTGCACTTTGACAAGCTGCTTCGTGCTGAGCTCCATGAGCTCCTGAGTACTCTCAGCAACACCGTCCTCAACACCATCGTCGACACCCTTCCCTTCAACTCCCAGAACATTCTCCTCTCCCAAAACCCTCTCAGCACCCAGTTCCTCTCTAAACTTCAACTGCCTCACCCTCGCCAACCGCAGAACCTCAAGCCCCAGCTGTGCGAGCCAGACCCGGTTGGACAACAGCCAAAGCCAGCCTTCTCTTCTCCTCGCCCCTTGACCACTGAGGACTCCTCTCCGCGTCAGAAGCGCCATATTCTCCAAGACCTGGAATATCGTCCCGGCTGCCAGCGAAGCGTACAAAAGCATCTTGACCGCCGGATCCCGATGCGGTTTCCGCCATGTTTGGATAACGGTGCTGTACAGCGGAATGAGGCCGAAAAGGCGGGAAACGATACGGTGCTCTTCAAGAGTGGCGTAGAGGGCTTTGAGGGAGGATGAGCGGGGCTGAAGTCGTCCTGACGCTCGAAGAAGGCTGCCGGTCAGCCATGGGAGCTGGGTGTGCAGGAACAGTGAGGTGTAGCAGGCTGTCGCGAGGGTTGCGTCGAGGCCAGTAGCGGTCGAGAGGGTGCGGGTTAGACGGTTTATGTTATTAACGGTGAATGTGGCGGGGAAAGTGGTAGAGACGTAGGGTGTTGGTTTGGGGGGCATGATTTGGGATGACGGTCTATTGTTGTTGGTATGTTATGGTACGGTGTGTGTCTATGATTGTTGGAAGGAGATGGTTGTTTTGATATGCACTTGAGGTTGGAGCCGAGGGTTGTACTTGACTCTCATCTTGAGCTCTTGAGCTCTTGAGTGTTGCCCCGCAAAGCACTGATTGGTGGAGACGCTAGACTAGCTAAAAGCATGTGATCGATTGATTGCTGGTGGCATTTGATTGTTGTCCTCTACACTTGACATCCATTATCATCACTCCGAATTGAAGATAGTTCCACCCATTGTAATTTCGCTGACACCTGCCTTTCGATTACCATGATAAGCGTGTAGCTGCAAAACACCGAACTGATCAATCATCACATTGCAACAACTCGCTCTCGTTATCAACCACCTTATCGCAAATATCGCTAAACACGACACGACACAGCCATGTCGACCGCCGGCCAGTTCTCCACTAAGAACCCGACCATAAAACGTATCCTCAAGGAGGCATCCGAACTCGCCTCATCCCCTTCAGCAGACTACCACGCCGCACCGCTCGAAACCGACCTTTTCGAATGGCATTTCACGATCCGCGGGCCGCCTTGTCCGTCACCCTTTGAAGGCGGCCTCTACCACGGTCGCATAGTCCTCCCGCCCGCCTATCCTTTGAAGCCGCCTTCGTTCCGATTCCTCACACCCAGCGGGAGATTTGAGCCCAACCGCGAGATCTGTCTGAGTATTTCGGGACACCATGAGGAAAGCTGGCAGCCCGCGTGGGGCATCCGAACGGCTCTAGTAGCGATCAGGAGTTTCATGGATACGGATGCGAAGGGCCAGTTGGGTGGTATGGACGCCTCAGAGGTTATAAGATTGAGGATGGCGAGGGAGAGCAGAGGGTGGAAGTGTGGGACTTGTGGGAGGATCAATGCAGAGATCATGCAGGAACAGGCCGAAGCTGCCGCTGGCGAGGAGGGCGGCAAGGAAGAGGAGGTCCCCGAGCAGTTGAGACTCGCTTTCAGGGAAGATCTGGGCAAAGGTATGGATGGGGATGGAGCAGCAAAAGTTGAGGCGAACAGTGCGAGAGACCAAAACACAGAGGCTACTCCCACGGCAAGTGCACCCACCAGCACTGTGGCACAAAGCCATGTGACACCCGCTGTGCAGCCGACACGGACTGTACAAGTCCCTATCGTACAGACGCAACAGAGACATGCACCAGTAGCACAAGTCGACGATATCCCAGCCTGGATTGACAAGGCGATTATCGGCATCGTGTTTGCGATCATTGCTATCATCTGGCTCAAATTCTTTGGATGAGGCAGTTACGAATTTCACTCAACATTCATTAGACTGCGCCTATGGGAACCCTAGGCACCGCCAAAGCCTCCCTCCAACTAGGCATCTCTCCTGCAGCCTCAGTCTGGCAGTCGCTCCCCGCCACGCTGTTTGTTGTCTCCTGGGGCTCACCCATGTCTACGTCTGGAAGCTGATCGCCGGTGTCTTCCACGTCCATCGATTCGGCCATTGCACTGGCCGACAGGAGATCCGACCATGATTCAACAAACACCTCGTCGCCAGCATCCAGCAGAGCATTGCCAAGACTATGTGACCACGGGCTGGGATGCAAACAGCAAAGAGTCATCAGATCTCCTTCCACGTTTGTCCCGACCGATCGACGGGCTTGCGACCAAACATCCGAAGTCGCAATGTGGAGCATCCACTGATGCAAAGCCTCTTTTTCGGGATCGTGAAGAATGTGATGGTAGGCGCTGGAAAGGTTCATGGCGCCGTGCATGCCCTTGAGTAATACTGGTAGGAAACTGCGTTGCTTCTTGGTCATAGCTTGTAGCAGGCCATCCCATAGAAGATATGCGCCGTTCATTGAAGCACCAAGCCTGCAACAAGTTAGTCGACTGCTGCAAGTATGCCGAACTCATGATCGGCTGAACTCACCCTCTGTCCGAAGGATACAACATCTTGTCTCCAAGCAAAATCCTAGTCAATGCAATGATCGCAGATTCGTCATTACGGCACAAAGTAGCGCAATCTCCCGCCGTTTCCTTCACAGCATCTCCCTGATTCTGCGGCGTCGACCCACCCTTTCCTTTCAAACTCTGCTTCCTCGCACTGCGGAACTCCTTCAACAGAGCCCTGCCCTCATCCTTCACCTTTGCAACATCCACCTTGACCACTTCCTCCGCCTTCGCCACCACCACCGGCTCCTCCGCCAACCGACTCCAGTAAACCCTCCAAAGCCAGTCCAACGCCTGCCCACACACAGCCACAAGCCTCTGCACGCTCGGCAAATCCTCATGCGTCGCCTCGTGCCTCAGCGCCACAAACTCGTCTGGCATGTCGATCTGCCGCGCAATCTCCAGCATACTGCTGGGTTCCAGCATCCTCTCGCGGTTCCGGCCGATGTCGCAGAACCCCGTGACGAAGCGCGTGAAAGCTGCGGCGTAGACTGCCCGGACGCTGAAGATGGAGTTTGTTGTGAGGTCGTGGTGGAGGATCGCGTCGGTGAGTAGGGCTGTGGATTCCACCGCGTGTGGGAGGTTGCCGCGCAACTTCCAAGCCATTATTCGCGAGACGGCCAAGCTGCGTTGATCTTCTGTTGAGTTGGCGTTGGCATTGTTGTTATTAGGGAAGAGTTGCTCGCGGACGGCGAGGAGATCCGAGTGAGTGCGCCATGGTGTTACAGCATAGCGCGACATTTCTATTTTTTTTCGAGGCGTAGCTGAGTTCCTAAGATCTTTCCTTAGATCGGCTGCCTTGTTTTTGCCCTTTCTGCTGAGGTCTTGTCGCACAGATATGGGGTGACGTCCTGCTTGGTATTAATGTGTCGTAGATGTGTAGTCAGAATTTGATAAGCTTGAGTAAGCGCCCCGGCGTATATATGAGTCCAGTAGACTGCTCGCTCCTGCGAGTAATAGATGCAACTTTTGTTTCTCTCGAAACCTTCTCCGCTGCCTCTCTTCACTTCTAAACTTTTTTTTTGACGCGTCCTTTGGTGTTGAAGATTGGGTTTTTGACCCCTGCAAGCCAACCGTTGTAGTCTGGAGAAAAAGCGCCCGTCCCGTTCCGCCCTACATATGCGATAGCCTCAGGCCTCTGAGAAATACAGTTGGACGGCTATAGCATGAACAGATCCTCAAACTCAGATCCACAACAAAGCTACCATACTTCAATAATGGACCAGCAGGCTCAAGCTTGGGATGCCTTGGAAAAGGTCGTTCGGCTCGAAGAAGGCATAGACTCGACCCAGACGAATGGCAAATCGAACGGCGAGGCGGTGCCTGCAAACCATAACGAGGTGTGTAATAGCATATGTTGACGTGATGGTGTATGTAGTTTTGACAGCGACTTCTCAACAGGGCGAGTATGACTGGAACATCAGCGATTCAGAAAGCCTGCAAGACAGACTTGAAGTCGTCTTCGAACGTAACGCCTCACAGCCACGGCGGCGAGCTTCTATGCAGCCGTCGGAAGGGCTGCCGAAGATGAGACCAAGACATCAAAGGAAGACGACTTCGTGTTTTGTTCACTCTTTGCTCTCCTACAGATCGCAAGAAGGACAGTGGACTCCAAATTCCGAAGCAGAAATGGCCACCAAGGCTGCAGACAAAGTCACCGAGTCGCATCACGACCAAGTGGAACCTCACACCCAATCTCGCCTTCTTTCTAAGAAACAGCTCTCGGACATGGCTTTTAACATTCGTGAGCTGTCGAAGAAACTTGGTCACATTCGCTTGCTCCTCAAAGTCAGCAACGTCTTTCTACTCACCAAGGCCCACGATAAGAAGCTCATTGCATACACACGCGACGTATCCCAATGGCTGCTGCAGCAACAGAATTCAGACGGCTATCCCTATACTGTCTGGGTAGAAGACACCATGAAAGATAACAAGATCTTTGACGCCGAAGGCCTTGCACAGATGGACCCTTCTTTCAGAGATCGAATTCAGTTTTGGAACCCCGAGCTCTGCAAGAGTAAGCCTCATTTGTTCGAGATCGTGGTTGCCCTGGGTGGTGATGGGACGGTGTTGTACGCATCATGGTTATTCCAACGAGTCGTCCCTCCAGTGATGTCCTTCGCATTAGGCTCGCTGGGCTTCCTTACCAAATTCGACTTTGGCGATCACCAGAACACGCTCCAACGCGCTTTCGCAGAAGGCGTGACTGTGTCTTTGCGCCTTCGCTTCGAGGGCACAATCATGAGAGCCCAAGCCCGAGACGATGCCAACCAGCACGACAGAGACCTAATCGACGAACTGATAGGAGAGGATCGCGACAAGGCCACAACCCACAAGCCCGAAGGCACCCACAACATCCTGAACGATATCGTGTTGGATCGCGGGCCGAACCCCACCATGTCTACGATCGAGGTGTTTGGCGACGAAGAGCACTTCACCACCGTACAGGCCGATGGCATCTGCGTCGCCACCCCTACCGGTTCCACGGCCTATAACCTGGCTGCTGGCGGCAGTCTGTGCCACCCGGACAACCCAGTCATCCTACTCACAGCGATTGCTCCGCACACCCTGAGCTTCCGTCCGATTATACTACCAGACACCATGGTCCTACGACTGGGAGTGCCGTACGACGCCCGGGCAAGTTGTTGGGCCAGCTTCGACGGCAAAGAAAGGTAAGTAAAAAAAAAAAGAAAAGAAGAAGAAAATCTCGCCATGTCCACACCGCGCCACGCGTCTACAACCCACCCACTGACACCGACTTCTTGCTTAGATGCGAACTCAAACCAGGCGACTATGTCACCATCTCTGCATCCCGCTTCCCCTTCCCAACAGTCCTACCGCTCGACAGGAAGAAGGAGGACTGGGTCGACAGCATCTCACGCACCCTCAACTGGAACAACCGGCAACGGCAAAAAGCGTTCGACGACGCGAAGACGTCTAGTAATAACAATCCGGAATCGTGAGCTACCACTAGCATAACCCACAAATACAATTGCGTTCTGCGCTCGTTCCCTGTCTTCGAGTGTTCGAGAGACGACACGACGCTACAATTTGTTCGCTTGCTCCGGAATTAGGGTGTTTCCTGAAGAGGTAGTATTGTTCAGCAGCTTCGGTGTAAGATGGATATGCTAGTAACGCTAGCGGCGAAGATGTCTCTATTCAAACGACGTCACGGACGCGTCTCTACAGTCGGTTCAATTGATTTTGGCATGCACGGAGGGGGTGGGGAAAAATTGGAGTTTTTGGTATACATCTTCCAAAAATACCATCAGTGCACGTAGGGTGACCAAGGGAGAATCAGATTGGGAAAGACTCGAGACCATTTTCGACCATCGCATCACCAAACCGTCCGTTCGCCTTTCTCAGCAAAACCGTATGAAGTCTACCTAGAGTGAGTGCGTAAAGACGAACGCCTGATGCATCTTGAACCAACACGAAAAAGAAAACAGAACCCATCGCCGTGTCATCATCAATCATCGTGACCATCATCGAGATTCATTCAAGAACCCCACAGACCGCGTGACACGCTCGATCGCATTGTCAAGCAAGCCGATCTCCGCAAGAGCAGACTCGGTCCTGTCCTCCTCCAGCTCGCCGCCGGGCTGCATAGCGTTCTTGAAGCGCTCGCTTGCGTCCCGGAGTGGTTGTAGGAAACTGCCAGGAACATCGTTGTCTTTCCACAGATCCTGGATTTCGAGCGGGCTGTGCAGGTGTTTTGCGCAGAGCAGCAGGTAGAGCAGGTTGAGGGAGGAGAGGTAGAAGGAGAGGTTCGCGGCGAGAGTTGCGTAGCTTTCTTCGATGGGTGGCGTGAGGAGGTCTGCGCTCACGGAGGGGAAGAGGAAGGGCGCGAGGGAGTCGAGGGCGAGGGGGGTTGCGAACATCGATTTCGGGGATGGGGAGGGCGATGCTTCGTGGCCTGGCGTGGGTGTTGGTGGGTTTGCCTCGATTGTTTCGCCTTTGATCCAGCCGACTGCTGATACTTTGAGGTTCTCAAAGGGACAATGCTCGAGTGTGTCGCGGATGAAGGATAGACGGACACTCTCGTCTGGGTGTGAGCGAAGAACTGTCGACGTGAGGTAGTGTGCATGCCCACGCAAGTTGGGGCTGGGGCAATTTGACGACAGGAGAGAGATCAGCTGCAGGTAGGTGTTGAAGTCTTCGTCGGATTGTGGTTCGCCGATGTTGTCTTGCTCGAGGCAAATCAGACCAAGTGCAATTGCAGCATCAATTAGAGCATACGGCTCCGTGCCGAGGGTGCCTGTCCCTGAGGCCGGGGAGGAGAGACAGTGCTTTAGCAGTTCGTGGTGATCAGGGAAGATGGCGAACGGTGGTGGTGTCTCTGCTGGGCGTGATTCGTGCAAGTACATCGATGACTGGCGTGCGGTGTAGAGCAGAAGTGATCCGACACGCGAGAGGGGTATGTCGGCAGCAGACGCAGGAGGGTCATCTTCGACACCCAGACTCGAGGGGACTGATTCCACCACTATCGAAGCTGCGAGAAGGTCTGCATCCCTCAGGAACAAATCATGGGCGAGAGTAACGAGTTGACCGACTGCGTCGATGCGGCGAGCAAGTCTTTGCTCGGTGGTGAACTGCTCGGTGACGCTGGCCTTGTTCGGAATAACGCGTCCTGGGTTCAGCTTTTCAGACAGCCGAGAGCTCCAAGCCATGCCTGGCACGTCATCGGCGTCTGATAGATTCAGAAGGTACTCCTCGAATACGTGAGTGATAAAGGACTGCAAGAGTCTGTTTTGCATCTCGGTCTCCTCTGGACTTTTGTCTTGCGCTACCACACCCTCTGGGTCGGCTGCTCCCTGCGTAGGTGCTACGAGGCTGGGATGATCTGCCACGCCAATGCTCTGCAACATGCCGCTACTTTTCCGCGATGGTAATGCTGGTCGCCGGATGCCAGTGATAGACTTGATTGTCTGGACGATAGAAAGAACCATCTCCTCCCTGTGGCTGACGGCTCCTGCGAAGCTTGCCAGGATTGCCTGCAAAGTCGTGCTCAGGAAGCGCGAAGGATACTTGGTCTTGATCCTGTTTTGTAAAGTGGCGAGCATGGACAGCAGAGCAGTGAATTGGTTGACAGGAAGCGGTAAGGGTGGCGGTACTTCAGCCGCCTGCGAGCTGCCCACCTTGTCCTTGCCGTCAACAGTCGGCGCCGTCTTATGAGGCTGATTAGTGGCACCAGTGACAGCATCCTCGTCGTCTTCATTCTGCTCATCAAGAGCTTCGTAGTCGATCAGGCGCAGCGACTCGGTGACTTTCAAGATCACCTCTCGAGGATTGCCCAGACGAGCAATGTCCTGCAGACATTGTGTAGAGTGAGGGAGCAAGGGTACGAGGAGATGGACAAGATCCCAGCCGATGTTGGTGGTCAGCTTCTCGTCTTGCAAGACCTTGTGCAGGATCGGCAGTGTGTCCTCGCTGAGGTAGTGTTCTATTATGGTCAGGTAGCTGATGTAGTCTGTTTGCGGTGGCAGGGCGGTGATCAGCGGGCTCTCGCCATCCGTAGTCGCCATGTTGGTGAGGTCGTGTGGGAGATATTTGAGAGGTGAGAGATCGACAAAGGGATATCCGGCGTATATGTATACTTAAGTAAGGTATTGCGCAATACTGGTGTTTGAGAGAGCTTGTTTCACGAGATGCACCCCACCCTGTGACGTTCCAGCCACGAAGTCCAACTTCCAGTCAGTGAACTCTGTAGCTTGCCGCGGAGCATGGATGTTCAATGGCAACGGCTACCTTACCTATATCTTGTCAAAGTGCTGAAATGTGTCTTTGCAGTGGTGAAGGGAGCGTGAATTAAGACTACACGCGCTGAGTGAAAGTGTCGCAAACGACAGTTGAAGCGTGAAGTGAGCTTCTATTTTAAGAGTGACTTCTAGATAAAACGCTCTTGCGACAAACGCAACCTCGCCCAATCCCATCACTCACCACACCAACAAGCATGTTACCCGATTTCGCCGCTTCGAGCACCAGCCGGCCAGATACCCAAGAAACAGCCGCCTATGCCGCCTCGCAACCTCTCTTCGACGTCCTCCGCGGCGCCATCTCGCGCCTTGAAGACCAAAAACTCCACCTGACTGGCGCAAAAGACACCGTCCAGAACATCCACGTCAAAGTTCCCCAGGAACACATCGAGAACAACGGCACGTTACCGGCTGACTACAAGGACGCCCTCATCACCGCCTGGAAGAGCACCACCGAATCCTACGTGCGCATCTTCGAGCAGCTATGCGAATTGACCGGACCGGACCCGGCTGCTGGGCGTCAGGCGGAGGCAAGCTATACGGGGTTTCAGAAATTGCTCTACACGGCGGAGGCAGCCAGGACAGTGGCATTCGAGCAAGATGAGGAGATCACTCAGGCGAAGCGAAAGGCAGAGGGAAGCAGCGACAGTGACTCTGCGGCGTCCTCATCCAAGGCCACCACGCCGAACAAAAAGGCGAAGCAAAGTCCTGCAGAAGTCGCATCGACCAAACGCACAGCCGAGCCCAGTCCATCGCAAGCTGCTCAAAGACCGATAAAGAGACAGCGTACAACAGAAGATACAAGCACGCCGGTAGAAACGCCGGCAGGGAACACAAGCGAGCCACCCACGATCAATACAGTCCAGCGCCTGAAACCCAAACCCAAACAAGTGCGCAAAGACAGGAAACGCCGCAACCAACAACGCCAGCAACAAGACGATCAGCAACAAGCGCCAGCAGCAATGCCCCCACCCACCAGCACCGAACCTCAAAAGCAACCACAACCTACCGCCACCGAAGCCCAATACCAAGACGTCAACGCCGAAGTCGACGCCCGCCTGCGCGCCAAAGAAGCAGCAAAAAAGGCCAAGAAAGAAGCCAAAAAGCGCAAGCGCGACAGCTCGGCTTCGCACATCATCGAGGCGGAACCGGGCGCCGAGCGCGAGGCTACGGAGGCTAAGGCGAAGGCTTTGGCGCTGAAACCGGCGAAGAAGCGGTCCAAGAGCGAGAATGGGGAGGCTGTTCGTGCGGATGCGCATGCGGATGCGGTTAAGAGGCAGCCGCAGAAGGGGAAGAGGGGGAACGAGGAGGCGGGTGGGGATGCGTGGGCTTTGCAGGAGAATGCTGGTGCTGGGAGAGCGCGGCGGAGTAAGAGGACGAAGACGAAGTAATGCGTGGGCGCAGTGGTGGAGCAGTAGGATATCTATGAGATTGGACAGCTCTATCAAATAGCTGCACCATGGGCAAATTTGGAATATTAAGGTGAGAACGAGCTAGAGATGTTCTAGTGAGCCATGATGTGTGCAGCTCGTTTCTGGTCACTGTCACTACGGACTCCATACAATTTGGACATTTCTACGATGACCACCTACGTGTGCCTTACTTAACATATTTCCGCCTGATCTGTAAGATTCAAGGAATAGAGAGTAATGGAACCGTTTTATCACTAGGGGAAGAAACATTTGAGAAACTCAGCTGTGATTATGGTTTTGTATACCACTATGCAAGTTTCTCCTATGCCTTCCCAGCTGAAACCGCTATGTACTTTCAACGCTATTGTGATGTCTGCTTGCGTTCGTGTCCCTGCGGTTTGTGACGTCTGCATGTGTTGTGTCCGTTCTGAAGTAACGTCTGTTTTCCGGCAGGGCTTGCGGAAATTCAAAGAAAAAGGGAAAGGAAGGGAAAAGAAAAGTACCGGACTCGAGGGCGATCCAAGTCTAGCGCTGGGAAAAATTTGTCCCGAGCGGTCTTTGCTGAGAGCGATGTGGACGCCTCGTGGTCATGCTGTAGCGTTCTTCTGTCCGGTCTGTAGAATTTAAAAGGTCGCAAGTGCTAGAAGTTAATAATCACTAGGTGAAGAAGCTTGCCGGAACCTCCGCAGTGATTCACATTTCGTATTCCACTGAGCATATTTCCTCCATGCTTGTAAAGTAACATCCAAAGCAGTAAACTAACGAATGATGTGTGTGATTCCTGCTCAATCAAGGTTGACTACCTCAGGCTGGTAGGAGCTCATCCTGCGGTCGCTCTCCTGTAGAGATAGAATGATGTGCGCAAACAGCTTTTTCGCAAACATAGACGGGACAGCGTTGCCAATCTGTCTCATGATGTGCGACGACGCGCGACCAGAGAACCGGTGGGTAGGCAAGAACCCCTGCAGTGCGGCTAGTTCGAAGAGAGTGAAGGTTCTCTTTCCGTTCGGGTGCATGTTCGAGGTACCGCCGTCGCAGGTGATGCAGCCCTTCAAAGGCTGGTTGCCATCGTAAGGCTGTCCGTCCTTGAGCGTATAGTGTTGAAGGTTGCGAGGGACTTGAAGATGACGGATCTTCTCGAGGACGTCGTTGATGGTCACAAATGAAAGCTTCCCAGGCCCAAGACCATGCGTAGTCTCTGGGAAGGAAGGCAGAGTCTCGCCTAGGCACGCAGCGATGATGATGAGCCTCTTGCGAGGCTGAACGTTGCCGTACTCAGCTAGGTTGCAGATCTTCCAGCGGACGTTGTAGCCCGCGTCCGTGATTTGACGAATCAAAGCACGAAAGTGGCCGCCGCCTCTATGAGTGACGATGCCAGAAGTTTGCTCGAGAGTGACGATGCGCGGCTTGCATCTCTCCAGGATGGGTCCAATAGAATACAACGCACCGATGTTCTTGTCGTGGTTTTTCCCCTCTACAGTGTAGAGAGCCGAGTGCGGCTGACATGGGTAGGAGATGTGCAGAACATCAACCTTCTCATAGATGAAGCTCCCTTCGCTAGTACAGAATTCATATATGTCCTTGATAAGGACGTTGGTGTGTGTTTCCCTGAAGTTGAGTCGCAAGGTTCTGCAAGCGTGCTGGCATTCATCGAGGACGAAATTAATCTTCAGGCCCGCCTGGTGAGCGCCACTAGCCATTCCGCCTCCGCCTGTGCATATGTCTGCGAAGGTGTACGAGTCGCTTGAGCCCGAAGTGTGAGCTTCGACGCTCTCACGGCGCTTCTGTCTCTGTAGTACGGGCGAGAACACACTATCCGAGCTCCGGCTAGGAAGAACCTTACTGGAAGCGAACAAGGATGGAATGGTGCGAGTCGACTCCTGGGTCGTAGTGCTCGTCTTGTTCTCGGAAATGGTGGCGCTAGTGGAACTAATGTGCTTGAAGGTCTCGGTGGTTTTGCGCTTTTGCTTGTAGACTTGCACATCCCCGTCGCAGTCGTCCGTCAGGTCGATTTGACCATCGATATAGAAGGCATCGTGGCGGCGCTTCTTGGGAGTCTCTTGCTCCTCGACAAGGTCTACAAATTCCCACTCAGCGTCCTGGACGGTCTCAGCCTTGGTGTGTGATGTTGGTGCTTCCTCGCACTTATCGCTCAGGAACTTTTTGAGAAGGCATATGTCGGAAGCGCGAGCAGTTTCGTCGCAATCAGCCTCGCTCAAAGCCATAAGACTTCCCGCCGTGACCTTGCTCCCCGAGTTGGTTGTCTCCTCGGTGAATCTCCAGCGGCAGACAAGCTGGGCGCACTCTCTGATCACCGGCATTGAGCTGGTTGGGTAGTACGGATATTCGTACACACTATGAGCAGGGAACTTCTGGTTGGTGAAGATGATGTGCCGCTTGCAGATCGCTGCAGACAAAGGTCGAGTGGCGCGACAGTCTCTCAATTTTGCGTCTACACCCGCGGTAGGTGCGCGCAGCATGAGGCAGAGTTCGTTGACTTTGTCTCGTGCCAGCATACCATCCAATTCTCTCTTACGAACCAGACGGTTACCGTCTAGGATGATCAAACCGGTAGAACTGTCTTCGAAGATGCGAATGTCGTGTAGGAAAGAACCATCCTCGAACTCAAGGTTGTCGCCAGGCAATATGTCCTCGCCGTACAGCTTTGTGGAAGCGAGCGTGATACATCCGAAGGGGAGGCCGCCTGCATCGTGAGCCTCGCTCGGAGTGATCTCTCGAATGGTCTCTGGGCCCTCTTGCTCATCGTCCAAGTCCGTCAGATCGATAGGCAGCATCGCTTCTTCTTCATCCTCGATCTTGATATGCCCAAGCTCTTGGATGATGCCATGAACAGGAGAGCGCGATCGAGTCATAGTGAGTAGCGTCTGCTGCGGATCGCAGTCTTGTGGTGCGAAGAGGGAGTTTGTTGTGGTGTAAGGATGAGAGAGTGTTCTCAAAGTGGTGAGCGGAGTTTGCAGCCTGTTTAGTTGCAATGACGGGAGCGGATGACGCTGAAGATTAAGCTGCCGCGTGACCGTTTGTGTAACACTCACAAAAGAAACCGCATGAATGAAGCAAACGGATGACCGAAGAAAGGGTTGAAGAGGGGAGAAAGGAGATTAGGCCTTCAGCTGCCTTGAATCACAAACCGCTAGCAGCGCATGGATATTCACCTTGCGATGGTAATCTGGCATCGTCTTGCGTTGCAAGTGAAACGGTGAAGTGAAGTGGTGAAGTGATGGTGAAAATGAAGTGAAGTGAATGCAGGTTAAGCTGCAGGTGCCGCTGCGCTGGGCCTCATCCTCGACGAATCAGGCAGACGTGCATGGATGATGCTTCCGCGCAAGAACGTCGACATCCGTCACTTCATTTAGCACTTCATGTTGTATGGCCCTCGTTTAGGATTCATTTGTAGGGAGAGTCGCGTTTGGCTGTGGCCCGTAGAAACTTGACGGAGTAGACGTCCGAAAACCGTTCCCGCGTTCAAATCATCGGCTACCATCATGGAGACCATCATATTGTCATCAATTGCACAGTGAGTCAAAAACAGGCGAACCGGGTGCAATGAGCGTTGTAGACAGACTGAAGTGAGGTTGAACCCTTGGAAGTCGAAGTCGGCCCCAAGCCAAGCCAGCCCCGCCGAAAGCCGGCGCGGGATGGAAGCCGCGAAGAAACTATAACAGAATCATCGGCTCTCGCAATTTTGCCCCGAGGACTACCCTAATGTAGTCGACACGATCTTTTTGTGGCCTTGCTGCCTATAGCACTCCAACCCAACCTCAGACGTCTCATCTTTGTTGAACAAATCGTTTGCCAGATCGCGGACTCTGCATTGCTTTTGAAGCCGCCAATCGCAGCCTTCGACGAATTTTTTTCAGGATCGCCGTTAACGGTATATCGAAAACCACGTCACACGATACAGCCACGTCAGAATGTGCGGTATCATCGCTGTTATTTTGGCTGCGTCCGATCAGGATGCGGCTCCCGAGATACACCAGGGTACGCCTTTTTGGTCATTCCCGTCCGCAACCACATGCATCCACTGACACTGCCAAGCTCTGTACTACCTCCAGCACCGTGGACAGGATGCTTGCGGTATTGCCACCTGCTCGCGCGGCGGCAAGATCATGCAGTGCAAAGGCAATGGACTCGCAGCCAAGGTCTTCCACAACGGTGAGCGCGTGAGCGACCTTCCTGGTTACATGGGTCTTGGTCATCTCAGATACCCGACTGCCGGCAGCAGCGCGAACGCTGAGGCGCAACCATTCTACGTCAACTCTCCTTACGGTATCTCTTTTACTCACAATGGCAACCTCATCAACGCGCCAAAGCTTAGGAGGTATCTCGACCAGGAGGCGCATCGCCACATCAACACCGAGAGTGATAGCGAGCTCATGTTGAACGTCTTCGCTGACGAGCTCAACGAGACCGGCAAGGCCCGAGTCAACTCATCAGACTGCTTCACTGCGCTCGAGCGTATGTACAAGAAGTGTGAGGGTGGCTGGGCTTGCACTGCTATGCTTGCTGGTTTCGGTTTGATCGGCTTCCGCGACCCCTACGGTATCCGGCCGATGGTCATCGGAGAGCGTGCTTCCGACGGTGTCGAGGGCGGTATGGACTACATGATGGCTTCCGAATCGGTGGCGCTGAGCCAAAACGGTTACGGCAACATCAAGGACATTCTCCCCGGTCAGGCCGTGATCATCGAAAAGGGCAAGGCACCCGTGTACCAGCAAGTCTCGCCTCAGATGGGATATGCGCCTGATATCTTCGAATACGTCTACTTTGCTCGTCCGGAGAGCATCATCGATGGTATATCCGTCTACCGTAGCCGTCAGCTCATGGGTTACCGCCTGGCCGAGACCATCAAGAACCAGCTCACCCCCGCCGAGCTCGACGAGATTGACTGCGTTATCCCGATCCCCGAAACCTCGCTTGTATCCGCATACGCCGTGTCGAAACACCTCAAGAAGCCCTACTGCCAGGGCTTCGTCAAGAACCGCTACATCTTCCGCACTTTCATCATGCCCTCGCAAGCAGCTCGCCAACGCGGCGTGCGCGCGAAGCTCAACGCCGTTCCCGTTGAGTTCAAAGACAAGAACGTTCTGCTAGTCGACGACAGCATCGTGCGTGGTACCACCAGCCGCGAAATCGTCAATATGGCCCGCGAAGCCGGCGCAAAGAAAGTCTTCTTCTCCAGCTGCGCGCCTCCCATCACCAACGCCCACATCTACGGCATCGACCTCGCCAGCCCCGACGAGCTGATCGCCCACAAGCGCGACTCGGCCGGCATCGCACAAGCAATTGGTGCCGAAGCAGTCATCTACCAGACCTTGTCGGACCTCGAGCAATCCTGCGCGCAAGACAGCCCGCGCGACCCCAAGACCCAACGCTTCGAAGTCGGCGTCTTCTGTGGCAAGTATGTTACGCCCGTCGGCGAGGAGTACTTCCAGCATATGGAGCAGATGCGCGGCGAGGCCAAGAAGATGAAGGTCCTCGACGGCGCGCGCCAGGCCGTGCGCTTCGGCGTCGCCGGCGCCGAGCAGGTGCGCATGGCCGCTAACGGCGTCGATGTCACCGAGCAGGGCGAAGTCGTTGCTGCTGGTGACTATTCGAAGAGTGCCAAGTCTGTTGGTTCCGCGCCGCCTCAGCTTCACACCAGGGATAGCCAAGACCCGTCCATGCACAACTTCAACGACTACGGCGCCGCCTAGAGGACGGCGATGAAGCTTACACGAGAAGATGCGGAATTAGATGGTACGGTCTGGAAACGCGGTAATTGGGTTTACGGCGTTGATTTCTAGATTGGTTGGCCGAACGGATTTCAAGATCTGTTTTTTTTTGTTTCGAAGGTGTGAATACCTACCGACGGTAGACTTGGTTGGGGGCGGTTGTTTCTTTTCGCA
>Ga0265797_10001531_pt1 | contig 40555 bp, 47 predicted proteins | sample P2T30metagenome_FD_192433 | JGI IMG/M metagenome (GOLD analysis project Ga0265797, IMG submission 192433) | Plant litter microbial communities from East Loma Ridge, Irvine, California - P2 T30 | ecosystem: Environmental > Terrestrial > Plant litter > Unclassified | place: USA: California...
GTGCGAAATACAGTATCAAAGCCATGACAACAGAGCATACAGGTGTCTGGACGAGTCCAGAGGATAAGATTGCCGCCATTGGTGTGCATATGCGGAGGAATATCACGAGTCATGGGGTGGGGCTGAATGTGAATACGGATTTGTGGTGGTTTGACAGGATTGTGGCGTGTGGGTTGGAGGGGAAGAGGACGACTAGTTTTGAGAGGCAGGGTGTGGAGGGACAGAGCGTTGAGGGGGTTGGGGGGAGCTTCGTGGACGAGGTGGGCGAGAGGTTGATGGGTGTGGAGGGCGTGCGGAGGCTGGGTCAAGAGGAGGTTGAGGCGTTATTGGAGACTTCAAGAGGCGCATGAGCATGTTCGACAGTCTTGACATCACGCATGTGGGCTTTGTGCTGCCCGCCGACTGACACTTGTGTATGATGGTGCTCCCTTCGAGGTGAAGGCCTGATTAGTGTAAGTGGACCGAACCTTCAAATGTTGACGCCAGAGTCGCATTGCAGGAAAGAGCAAGTGAGGTGCGTCCTTTGCCAGACCGGAATTACGAGCTACGTCACCGTCACCATCACCATCACTGTGGTTGCAGCATGTGTCAGCGACACCGCAGCTATGCGAGCGACTCAAATCGACATTACAACACATTCAGAGTTCTAGATTGAAAGCGCTCCTAAGTAAACATCAAGAGAAGACGCCTCGTAAGAAGAGAAGAGTCGCACCACGAGAAACACTAGGGAAATAAGCACAAGGTGGAATGTGATCTTGTATATCGAATGAAGTCGTGCTAGCCTATCTAGCCTCACTTTGTAACGCGGATGCATACCATTTTGAACGCGAGATCTACAGATACGTTGCCGAGAAGTGGGTTGGTGACCAGAACTCATGTCAATCATCTGAAGGGTATCTAGTTAGCAAGGAACTGTCATGGAAACAGACATGAATAGGAGAAACTATGCGGGTATCGCTAGTTAGGCATCTCTGTTCTACAGGTATCCGATGCAGCCCATATCATTGTAATTTTAAAGAGAAAAAAAAAGACGAGGTTCTATCCAGCAAGACAATCAAACAGCATGAGGATGAATCTCCTTCTGTCTGTGTCTCCACCACTTCTTCTCCGTGTCCCCCTCCCTCAATCCCCCTTCACTATCCCGGTCCACACTCCTAGCACTCGCACTTCCGCTTCCCCTCGCAAAAACAACCGAATTGTTCCCTAATGCACCTTTCACGTTCACAGTCCCTCTACTCGCAACACCACCACGATTTCGCCACTGGCCAGCCTGTAACTCATACACGTCCTCTTTTTCGCCAGCCAGTTCCTCCAGTCTTGCTCTCTTCGACTCTGGAACAAGAAAACTGGTAAGCATACCCAGGAACATGAAGAGCGCGAAAATCTGCATTACACCGTGGATCCAGGGCGTAGGATTGTCATGCGTAGCCCCCCTCTTGATCATGGGTGCGAAGAAAATCTGTGCGAACACGGCGCCTAACTTGCCCATTCCTGCGCTGATTCCATGGCCTGTACATCGTACCCTAGTCGGAAAGATCTCGGCTGGCGCTATAAAAGTCGTGGCATTGGGCCCGAAGTTGAAGAAGAATTGTGCTAAGACGTATAGTACTAGTAAGTGGGTTTTTGTGAGGCCTTTCCAGGCGAAGCCAAGAACACAGAAGATGATGGTCAGGATTCCGAACCCGGCGATTTGAATGGGTTTGCGGCCTATGGTGTCGACGGTGAAGACGGTGAGCCAGTAGCCAGGAAGGGCACCGGCGCAGATGAGCACAATTTGCCCTGTGGCCATGTTGCGTAGGTAGAGGTAGAGGTTTGCGCGTTGGTCGAAGCCCATAGTCGACATCAGTGATGCAGAGGAGAAGCCAAGACCATAGAAGGCCATGTCTAAAAATCTGTGTGAATGTCAGCTTGTTCTATAGCTAAAGTAGTAAATTGCTGCACATACAACCAGGACATAGAGGTGCCGAATAGGCGGATAGCTTGGCGTTTCCGTGAGTAAAACCGCAGTACTTCCATCAACGTAGGCCGCGGCGTCTTGTACTTGGCCATCTCGCTACGCGCCTTCGCCTGTGTGACTGGATTGACCACGTTACCCTGCTTACCATAGCGGTACTTTCGCGCATCAACCGAGGCCTTTTCAACATCGTACAGCACATCAAACGTGTATCGTGGCGTTTCCGGTACTGTAAGTCTGTAGTAAAGCGCGAACCAGGCGGGAATTCCACCGAAGGCGATGATAATGCGCCACATCTTGTCAACATGCATGGAGCATTGCCCGACGCATTCTCCAACGTTAGCTACCACGATCAAGTGGTCTTTGTAGACTATGACTACGATGAGAGTTACTAAGGCGGCTGCAAGTTGGCCGAGGCCTTGCATGGCGAAAACGGCGGCGATGATGCCTCCCCGGTATCTGGTACTGGCAAATTCTGCCGTAATAACTGCACTAAGCGGGTCTGATGTATGATTAGTGTATCATCGGCAAGAGGATATGGGACTGCTGCATGGAACGTGTACGTACAGTCACCACCTACGCCGATTCCCATTACAACTCTGTAAAAGATGAGCACACCCACGATGGAAAGGGTCGCTGATTCACCGCAAAGCGATTGTGCGAGTGTTGTGCAGATAATAATCATCAGCTCTACTCCGTACATCTTCTTCCTTCCTAGAACATCGCCCAAGTACCCAAAGATACATTGGCCGAAGATGGCGCCGGCGGACGTAGCGACTTTGATGGCTGTATCGGCATCATGGGGCATGACGCCTTGGTGTTCCGTATCTTGCCAGTACACAATTCCTAGCAGGATGACAGCTAGGTTTATGGCGAACAGCTGAAGATATTGTTAGTCAGCTTTCAGCATTGTCGTTCATGTTACTGTCAGACTCACAGAGTACGCATCGGTGAAGAAACCAATGCCTGTCACGACTGCTAGTCGTATATGATACCAGCCGAAGGGCGCCTTGTCTACCTCGGCGAGGGCCATCCGCCGGCGCTCATTGGGGTCGGCAATATGTGTCTGACAGACTTGTCAGATACAAGAGAAGATGGTAGGGTCCGAGCCACCACGTACATAGACTCCGGGTACATCGCGATACGCCGCATTTCCGACTCGTCCAAACGAAAGCATAGGTGGCAGCGGAGATGGACACTCTGGAGGGGAACGGCCGCCGCGGTCCAACGACGTCCATAAGAGAGGATGCAATGAAAGGATATGTCAGCGAACAGCCGCAGGATGTGCGAAAGGTAAGTAAGGCAACGCCAGGCCCATGCCGAGTTCCCAACATGGGGATGGCGAGAGGCTCGATATGATGCCGCTTGGAGTCAATTGGTAGACACTCGCGATCGGACTCAGCATGACATGCCGTGTGAGGGCGCGAGTTCACGTTGTCGGAGGCTCGCTTGCGATTGGCTGGCTGGCTCGGAAGCCCAAAACGGCCCCATGTCGCTTTGGTGACTGACGGCACGCCTCGAGGTCGAAGTCGGCCGTGGCTTCGCGGGAGGACTTTTCAAGAGTCAGGGAGTCGGTGCCGTGGACCAGTGTGCTGGGATGGGACCGACGCTGAAACGAGAGGCGCCAACGGTAGCGGAGGCGCACGTGCATGGAGGTCCACGGGTGGCATTGCCCGCAGACAGACTACTGGACCTTGGCCGCCGTGACACAACACCATGGAGGACCCAGAGCCATCCTCTCCGGGTCTCGCGTCCTCCAGCCCTGCACTCCCACGGGCGCCTGCCCGCGCCGACACGACGCAGAAGACGCAGGCGACGCCAGACACTGCCCGCCAGACATCGACGCTGACGACGGCGGACCTCGCGCCCGGCACGGCAGCCACGGATCCCTCGCTGCCCAGATATCACGTCCGCGCCCCGTCGACGGCGCTGAAGCTCGACACGGACCTCGCCATCGCCTCAAACCCCAACTCGGCACGCTCCCTCGACCCCGCCAATCTGGAGCCCAGCGGGAGCGACGCGCTGCGGCAGTCGGCCACGGCGCCGATTGCCATCCAGGACAGCGGCTATCTGAGGACCGCCTGGTCGACTGCCAGTCTCGGCTCGCTGTCGCCCTCGTCCGCCATCTCGTCGCCAGCGCTGGCTGCGCTGGGCGACATCACCCCGCTCCCCTCGCCCCTGGTCATGGGCGACTCGCCCGGCCCATGGCAGCGCGCCGACCATCGTCCTCGCTCGCGCGGCATCTCGGCCGCCTCGCGCGACGACGCCTTCGCCATCTTCGCCAAGGGCACCCTGTCGCCCTCGCCCTCGCTCAAGAAGAAGGGCTACTCGGGCCTGAAGGCCGCTGCTATGGAGGCGGCTGCCGCAAACTCGCAGCAGAGGAACGAGGCTGCTCGCGAGCGCAACAGGAGCATCAGCGAGTACACCCCGGATTCAATGCACAACACCCGTCCTCGGCACGTCTCGGTCGTCGACACGGACCCCGCCATGCAGCAGCGCATGAACCGCGAGACATATCTGGCGACGCAGAGAGGCCTCGTCCCCGCCAATGTGCCAGCCGGCCTTCCCACCCCGCCCGCGAGCAACGCAAGCAACCGCAGTGTTACCGACACCGAGGAAGACGACGTGACCGAAGATGACAAGACTCAATATATAGTGGTGCGGTGTGGGCCTCAAAAGACGAAGAAGCTCTGGCGCCCTGTTCGCCAACTGGGGCAGGGCACCTTCAGTAAAGTCTACCTCGCAACCTGTGAGAAGACCAAAGCAAAGGACCCTCTCGATGAGAACGTTTTGGATCCACGGAAACTGGTCGCCATCAAGGTCGTCGAGCATGGCCCTGCCGGGGGTGCCGACGAAGAGCGCGTAGAACTAAGCCTCAAGCGAGAGGTCGAAATGCTCCGATCAGTATCGCACCCCTCTCTTGTCCATCTCCAAGCCTTCGATCACGATGACGCCCAAGCTCTTATTGTCCTTACCTACTGTCCCGGTGGTGATCTGTTTGATGTAGCCAGTGACCATCGCGACAAGCTGACTCTCGACATCGTCCATCGCGTCTTCGCCGAAATGGTCAGCGCTGTGCGTTATTTGCATACCCAACTTATTGTGCATCGCGACATCAAGCTAGAAAGTACTGCTTCCATTCTCTTTACCTTGCCACACTTCATCTGGTACGTTTCTTCGCTTCTACTCTGTACTAATGACATCCAGACGTCCTTCTCAATATTCCTGTGTCTACCGTGCCTCTACTCAAGAACCCACAGTGCCATCCGCATGCCATAGCGACACTCACGGATCTCGGCCTCTCACGACGCATCCCTGCTCCTCCCGAGTCGCCTCTTTTGACAACACGATGCGGTAGTGAAGATTATGCTGCTCCAGAGATTCTCCTCGGTCAGCCATATGACGGCCGTTCAACCGATGCCTGGGCGCTCGGCGTCCTGCTCTATGCTCTCATGGAAGGACGTTTGCCCTTTGATCCACCGCCAGGCAAGGCCGCGTCTCGTAGTAGAGCCGCTCACCGTATCGCCAGATGCGATTGGTCTTGGGTCAAATTCGGTGACGAAGACGGCGAGTGGGATGCGGAAAAGGGCAACGAGTGGGCTGGCGCTCGCGAGTGTGTCGAGGGTCTGCTGAAGAAGGCCTCACGTGGTCGCAAGAGTCTGGAGGACATTGAGAAGCTGGACTGGGTTCAGCAAGGCATTCAGGTCAAAGGCGGCTTGAGAATGAGACCGGAAGATGAGGTTGCTGAGATCGCTGCAGCTCAGACCTCGTCGAGGTGATCGCTAGTGAAGAGCGGAGATGCATGGGCTGCTGAACTCGAATGATAGGACGTCTACGTTTCGGGATATAGCCGAGCGGCTCTTCAGCATCTCGTTTGCTAACTCTGTCCTTCCAAAGATCAATGAGCATAGAAGCTCCGCCAAGAAAGATCCATCATCAAATTTCAGCGTCTCTGTAGCAAGCCTCCATGCGCAGCTCGCCCCGGGGCTATTACCTTTCCTTTCTTACGACTATTCACTCTCACATTCGTTGTTATACTGATATCCCATACCTGGTTCGCTTCTTCGTCTGGTTACACTTTGCTTCATCGTCGTTCAATCGGCTATTCCCTTTGCCGGCGTGGCTCCGCCTCTGTATGTTATGCCCAAGTTGGGTTGAATCTCTTTTTCCAACTTCTTCCGTTAGATGGCATTTGAAAATAAAATTCGAAACTGACTTAAGATAGCGCTAGCAAGCATGCCTTTTCTGACTGTTTTGTCGAATATTGGATTGAGCTGGCTTGGATAGAAGATCAATATAGCGGTTCTTCGCCTTTGCCGTGTGGTTCTGTCGTGACTAGCCGGAAGTATTGGATGACTATACGCGCATCGAATCTCACACTGACATACTTTCTCCATCACGCATAGTTCACTCTCACATTGATGAATTAATATCGCGACCTACACACAAATACTAACCAATGCATGGGAAAGAGGAGTAACTACATGATGTTGATTGGTATTGAAAATGAAAATGCGACGATCCCGGGGTGGAGGAACAGATTTTGAACGTAGTACTAGCGACGGACTTTAACCTGTCTAGATATTAACTACGTCATTTTCGGCAGCAAATGCGCTTCCCCTTTCAATGCTATTCAAGGGCGCATCTAAACAGCGGATCTCGATTTAGCATTTTGCTAGACTCATTTCAAAATACTTGTGTATGCATCTTGGTTAGCGGTGGTACCCTTTGAGGAGGTGTTCCAAGGTTCGTACGTGGCTACACCTGGCCACCTCACGATAGGACCTTCGGAAATTCAAACAGCGCGTCACAGTCGGACAAGGCAAAATGGAAGTGGATATTAAGATTAAAGCAGTATGGCGTCCGCTATCCGCCGGTGACATTGCCAGCCTCGTCCAAGTAGCTGACAAGATCCATCCCGACCTCCCTGAAAGCGACGAAGTCTTCGCAGAACGCGCCAGGTTATTCCCGCAAGGCTGCCAAGGTCTCTTTGACGAAACCGGTGAAATTTGCGGATATATCGTCTCGCATCCCATTTGCAAATGCGAGCCCCCAGCTCTCAACCAGCTCCTCGGCGAAATCAGGCCGGATGCGGATCAGTACTACATCCATGACTTGGCTATTCTGCCCGCATTCCGTAGATATGGGCTCGCGCATCAATGTCTTCACGAGATCTTGGAGATTGTTGCTAAGGGATATGCAACTACTGGTCTTGTTTCCGTCTATGGTACAGGAGACTTTTGGGGTCGATATGGTTTCAAGGCACCAGTAATCGATGAGGTATTGGAGGGGAAGGTTCAAGGCTATGGGGATGGTGCGGTGTATTTTGAACGCAAGAACGAGTCGTAGACATTTGAGTGAAGAATGCATAGAGCGAGCTGTTTCAATCGGGATAGGAAGCAGCGTCTTTCAAAGCCGACAGAGAAAAATTCGCACTGTATTGCAACGAAATTCTTCAACTCGTATGCATCACCCTCTCCAGGCGACTAAGTTGCGTGTGCTGGCACGGATTTTGGCAGACGCCAGAACTCCACAACGCCGATACATTATTCTCGTGGATAGGGAATGGCATATCACTACGAAAGTATTCTTTTCCAGTGGCTTAAATAACTCGATAACCTCATTCCCCGACTTGAAATGCCATCACAAACACTACAGGTCGACAGTGTTCAGTCTCGCTCGTCCGTGCCAAGACCAGTTCGTAAAGTCTACCTGCAACGGTGTAATCTACATATGAGGTAATCAATGTGATCTAATGTGGGGTATATTCTGGGGTACGTGTATTAAGTCAAAACGCATGTCAGAACCCAGCGTTACACTGCATGGGGGCATATGGAGGGTCACTGTAGGTTGCTCCAGTTGTGCCCCCACGGAGGACGCTGAGGAGACTTGCCATAGGTCTGGAAGGGAGGGGAAACGCGAAACAGGCCGGCAAGCCATCAGGGACTAGAATTGTTAAGACGAGGGAGATCAAGAATGTGGCCTTGGCAACGCTCCCAGTCAATGGCCGAGAGCTGTAGGAAGATGGGCCGGGGAAATGAAGGTGGGATGTTTCGAGCCGCGAAACTGGAGAGATTCCAATTGCATGGAGAAATATGCGAGTGCTACGCATCAGGTGGTTGGGACGGGCTTGCTTTATTCATGGACATGGATTTGTAAAATAGCTACTGGAAGTGGTACTGATGTGACAACGATGCGATAATTCGGAAATGATCATCTCAGATTTTACAAAGCGTCTGCATTGCCTCTTTTGTGCTTTGCGACGTCTCTTTGACCACCTTGATGATGTCTTTGAATCTATTTATTGTTAGCCCACCTAGTCCATAATAGATGACCCTTCGACACTGCAATTCCACTTACTCGGGTGTACTAGCGTCCCCAACGTATTCGTACATGAAGCTCTCACTAGTGGTCACCACGGCACCTTCATGGCGTAGCCTTGCCAAAGCGATCGGCACCTCTTCTTTATTACACGAGCTTACGCCATCAGCAATGACATAGACCTGGTGTCCGGCCCGGAGGAGATCGAGTGTGGTCTGAGTGACACAGATGTGGCTCTCGATGCCGACAATGATGCAGGAGAGTGGGCCAGAGGCGTTGAGCGAGTCTAGTGCTTGCTTGACTTCTGGTGTTCTACCATGAGTCAGCAAGTAGTATTGACGCACAGATCCCTTGTGCTGTGGCTTACACCATCGAAAACAATGTCTTGTCAAGATGACAGACTGTATTGATGCCATCAGGCTGATCCAGCTTCAGCTCCGGACATGTCTCGCCCAATCGCGCTACGGAGGCGGAAGGACTACGTCAGTACATGTCTCACATACGGTTCGTACAGCCGTAACCTACCTTTGTTCTGGGTAGTCGCGAAGACTGGAATGTTCAGTAATTTGCCTGAAAGGGTTGGTCAGCAGTAAGCACGCGGGGCGGAAAGTATAATGAAAGGTTTTGGTGAGCCTGCCTGAGAGCTTCAGGCTGACGCTCAGCGGGTGGCAAGCCTAGAGGGTGGTGTTGGTGTCTTATTGGAGTTGGGACACGGTGTTGGACAAAAAATGTGGAGCATACTCGCTTTCAGCAACTTTTGTGCCGTGGAGACGACTTTGGGAAACTCATAAATGGCTGGACGAAACTTCTCTTGAAGATCGCAGATGCTGTAATGATATTAGAAGGGAATTGTCACGGCTGTGGTCTGCATACAAGAGGGCGGGGTTCGCTATGGTCCATCAGCTATTGTCGCACAAGATGTCGCTAAGCAGCCTACCAATGCGTCGCTGAGCCATGGCTGAAGAAAACGATCGAAGAGAAGGTCCACGAGCGGCGAACAATACAGATGGTCGTGGGCGGAGAAATGCCATAGTCGATGCGCCTCATGCGGAGATGCCTCGGCTGGAGGGAATGACATAGTCGCTTCCCCATCGGTGCAACGCGCCTGCCGTAGCCAAAAGGCCCCTTGCGCTTGCGCCTGCGTACCTAGGTAGCCGTGGACATGATGGGCACGGCCGTCACGTGATGAGCCGAAAGTCGGCATCTGAAACAGAGTCCGCCCGTAGCCAGTTGGGTGCGTATTTTGGAGCCCCAATTTACCGCGTCGAAACAAGTCGACAAACGCGAGAATGCCCGTCTTCTGACATCAAGACTCTGGCGGGTGGCTATACTTGGAACCGGAGGCGCGGGTACCTTGGTCATTACGAAATGCCGCCGTTGGTGCTGTCCCTGCGTCTGCTCCGGCGGTGATATACCGGTCAGATGCAGATGGGACGAGACCAGAAATACACGGTGACACAGGGTTGGTGAACAATGTCCGAGGCAGAGGACATAGCGGGCGGTCTGACTGCGATGCAGCAAGCCCCTACAATCTCACGAGTAGGCGTCATGTCCTATGACACGGGCTGCACGAGACAGGAGACGCCCATGCTGCAGCTTAACAGGAGTTCTACAGGAAGCTGTCATGTAGCGTAGAAGCACGGCGGAGTGGCCCGTTGAACACTACCGTCTCCGCACGGCCAGCCAGCACGGCCAGGGCTGATGACGGCTGACGGTGTGGCGTGGATTGTGCTTTTTCCCTTTTTCCCTTGTCCAGTGCTCTGGGCGCGGGGAAGGCCAGCGCCGCGGTGGTGATGGCGGTGGTGGTGGGAGTGCAAGGTGGTGGTGTAGGCCAGAAAGACATCGGGCAGCCCCCCGCCATGGAGCAGCAGAGGATAGATTACATGGCGTGTTGTATGTGTATGGGCCATGGAGAAGGCGCCCCTGTCGCCGTCACACGTCCCAAAGCGCATTAGAGGCAGCCCTGTGCGTTCATCCCTCGTTAGGACCTAGGTGTGGCCCAAATGCCCATGCCCATGCCTATGCCTATGCCCATGCATGCCGCTGCACTGCACACAACCTCACAGACTGTCGACCTCGTCCTCTGCACCGCTCCGCCCGCCGTCTGCAGTGCCTCGATTCCCGTCTGCGTCTGCATCCCGCCATTGTTTAGCGCTGACCGGCGGAACCACAGTCGACGCCGGATCCCTAGCACCTTCGCAGCGACGAGTGCGGACCAGGCTCTCACGGCAGGGGTTCACGCACCACCCTCTCACGACGCCGAATTCCGAGTACGCCCTCACCGCGGGCTCCTTTGCTCCAGCCCTCTGCCTTCACCTGCTCTGGAAGCATCTCTCTCTGCTCCCGCCCACGGCCCTAGCCCCCGAGCCGCCGCAGCCCCTCCGCGAGCACCGCCATTGCCATAGCCAGTGAGCGCCCACTAAAGTTTATGAGCGACCGCCGCCACAACAACCCACAATATCTCTACCTCCAACATCCCCAGCTCATTCATTCCGACCCTCGCCGGACCAAACCCTCCTCGCCCGCCCTCGCTGCCCCCGCCTACTCCCCCCTACCGCTCCCTCGACACCCACTGCACCCGCACATCCACTACGCCCACGTGCCGCCCCAGCTGCTGCTGCACCCCTTCCTGCAGCTCGCGCGTATCGACGAAGTGCATCCATCCGCCTCGCACACGCCCTTCCCCGCCGTAATTGTGTCTCCCCACTCGCTGAGCCCGCCGCCCCAGCGGGACTCAGGCCGCACCCTCTCCAAGAAGCCTCCCGTCAAGACGGCCCAGGCGCACAACAATACCACAGATGGGAATAAGGCTACACAGCGTAGCGTGCCCACCAGCGCGCCCACGATGACATCAAACCGTCTGCCAAATATGTCGAGCAAACGGGAAGAGGCGGGCGCCCAGACGCGCGCCCAGCGCCCGTCCATCGTCTCGCAGCACTCCAACTCCGTCCCCTCGACGCCCCTGCAGGTCGCCCGCAAATACACAACGCGCTCACGCTCCCCGTCGCCAAACGGCGGACTGGGCAGCCATTCGCCACGCTCCGTCTCGTCCGAAGCAAACGGCACCATGCCCACGCTGAGACCCGCGCGCCCATTCAAGTGCAGATTCGAGACCAACGTCGGTATGCTGGGCCGGAGACGCATGCCCTACCAATCAGACGAGATACTCGAAAGAGCCAAAGAGGAGCCCAAGAAGAGTCTGGATCCCCACGAGGATGACAAGTTGAGCGGAGACATGCGAGAGCTATACGACCGGTTAGAGCCGAAACAGGAAGACACCCACATCCGAGAACGCTTCATAAAGAAGATGCAGGGCATACTCGAAACCGAGTTCCCAGGCACCAAGATCATGGTCCACGTCTTTGGCTCCTCTGGCAACATGTTGTGGACTTCCGAAAGCGATGGTATGTTCCAACCCGCATCAAAAGGCCCGCACTAACATGGACAGTCGACATTTGCATTCAAACGCCCATGAAAAGGCTCGAAGAAATGCACCCCCTGGCTGAGGCCTTGGACAAACGTACGTTGCCACCATGATTCAGCTTGACTTAGACTAATCTCCCTAGACGGCATGGAACGTGTGGTATGCATACCAGCAGCCAAAGTGCGGATTGTAAAAGTTTGGGACCCTGAGCTGCAAATCTCCTGCGACATCAATGTGAACAACGTCGCCGCAATCGAGAATACGCGCATGATCAAGACATACATCCAGCTCGACGATCGTGTTCGGCCGCTCGCTATGATAATCAAGCACTGGACAAAGCGCCGGATCCTCAACGATGCTGGTCAGTCTGCCGCATACCCGTCTCCTCCTAATCTAACATCGCTCAGGCATTGGTGGCACAATTAGCTCGTATACATGGATATGCTTGATCCTCAATTTCCTCCAGACCCGGGACCCACCGGTCCTCCCTACCCTGCATGACCTTCCCGATCGAGCGTTAGACGAGACAACCGGCCAGCCTTCATTATCGAGTTTCGCCGACGACGTCGACAGATTGAGAGGCTACGGAGATGACAATAAGGAAAGCTTGGGCCAGTTGCTATTCCATTTCTTCCGTCTCTATGGTCACGAAATCGACTATGAGAAAGAAACGATATCAGTACGTCAAGGCAAACGGATACCGAGAGAGGAGAAGGGGTGGCATCCTGGCGGTGGCCAGAAGGAAGGTGTCAATCGCCTCTGTGTAGAGGAGCCTTTCAATACCGATCGAAACCTTGGAAATTCCGCGGACGATTATGCATGGCGGGGCATACACCTGGAGCTCCGCCGCGCTTTCGACCTCCTTGCAGATGGCCAGCAGCTTGACAAAGCTTGCGAGCAATTTGAGTATCCGCCAGAAGAGAAGTCTAACGCGATCTTCAAGAAGCCGCAATCCCAGAAAGCCATCATTACCTCCAGCGTTCCGAACCGGAACGGACGAGGTGGCCCGAATTCGAGAGGAGGTAGAGGCGGCTTCAACCTAAAAGGCCAGCATGGAGGCAGTAGGCGATCTTCCGGCAGCTCCAACTACGGTCAGGGTCGACCACCGTTTCTGCATAGTCCACCTATTCCAGCGAGCGCTGGTCCAGAATACTTCAGCTTTCCCCGAGGAATTCATGACCAGCTACATGACCAGCTGTATCAACAGTACCAGATGTTGGAAATGCAATCGAACTCTCTACGTGCTCAGCTTGCTGCTCAGCAACACGCTCAGCAAGCACATCAAGTGCGAGCCGCGCAGATGCACGCTCACGCCGTTGCCCAAGCACAAGCGCAGGGCAGAGCGTCTAACAGCACAAACGGATCGCCGCAGAAGTCGCCCTATGTGAATGGTCGACAAAGTCCTCGTTTGGCTGAGCGTGGGATACCGCCAAGCGCTCTTCCCCAGGGCTTCCTATACCATTATCCTGGCTTTTTTACTGCTCCCCAATCGGATCCCACTGGCTCCCAAGATGGGTCTCGAACCAATCCTTCTTCGCCATCTTTGAGCAACAGCATACCTGGTGTACACCGAGGAGTGCATCGCGCTTCGAATGCGAGCGAAACAAGTTCCCTTCGTTCGCATTCGCAGCCTCCTCGCAGTGCGGGACAACAGCCTATCATCGTGGGATATCCACCTGTACCCCAACTCGTTGATTCTGGAAGCTTTGCTGGCTATCCTATCGCACGATCTTCGCAGGATCTCTTGAGGCCGCAGATGACGTCGGATATTCCCACAAAACCAAATCTATCACAGCCTGAGTCGATTCCATCTTCCGACACCAGTTCGCCTAAGGAGTATGTTGGCTATTATGTAGAGCCACAGGCACGCCCGCGACAAGAGTACTCTGTCCCATTGATTCCGTCATTTAGCGAACTGGCTCAGCGTCGCCGACGCGTATCGCCAGAGATCACGCAGCCGCTCCTGAACACTGCGTTACGTCGAGTGACACGGTCTCCTTCTCCGCTCGGACATATGCGAAGCTACTCTACTGGCGTGAGTCAGCCGAATGAGGTGGCCACCCCTGAGCTGCGGAAATCACGTATCGACTCCGTCCGTCCACCTGTCGACAACGGTCCAGTCATTGTCAATGGCTCATTTCCAAGCCAGCCTCGTCACAGGAGCGACACGGTCGAAACTGTACCACCGGATATGCCATCTCAAGCTTCACTTGGGCTCTACGCAAATGACCAGGCCATACATCAGATCCAGCAACTCCAAGCACGTCAGCAACTGGTTCTCCAAGAGATGGAGAGACAGAAAGCAGTGCAAAACATGGGGCCTCCCATTGTTAATGGCTCCATGAATGGCAACCCACCGATGGAGACAAACGGCTTGACCCTTCCTGGCGAAGGCCAGCCATCATTTCCCACGTTTAGTGAAGGCTGGGTGAATTACGAGACCACAAATGGCCATCAAAGCGACCGTAGCGACGACATCTCACCAACTCGCACTGTTCCTCACCAGTGGGGTACCCCGACTTACACTAACGGTCTGCCTCCCCTGGAAACTTCAAACGCGCAGCGAGCACACCCTCAAGAGATCAAATCTGCAACCATACCACTGCTGTCTCCCGTATTTGAGACGCGTACGCCTTCCCCTACCGCCAATAGGTCGCCTGAGTCGAGCAAGCTTGTCAATGGTAACAACGGTCACAAGTCGCAGGCGAAGTCAAACAATCAGCAACATCGGCGTGCGTCGCTCACAGGTGCACCAAATGGTAACACCAAGGAGAACCGCAACGGGCAGCAGCAGAAGAGCATTTCAAGCAACGAGAGGATGAACAAGTCGAACGCAGCGGGGAACAGTCCCAACTCTTGGCAACAACAGCAACCCCGTAAGAAGGGAAAGAACAAGAAGCCAAGGGCGTCGGACCAGAAGGCATCGGGGGAGCCACTGCCCGTCAATGCTGCGGATCGCAAGGGTGGCTAGATGTTTGCATTTGCCATTGATGCGGAATTACACATATTGCTATCCGATGGCTACCCACCATGTGCTTTTGGATAGTTGGAATACATCACAAAATTGTGCTTGAACATCGAGCAACGCAGGATCCGCTTGTAAGCCATATTGTGGGTTGGCAGAGTAGGCCAAGCTTTACGATGCCACCACGAGCATGCAAAAGGCGAGACGCCATAGGAACAAAAAGGAAAAAAAAACGCAGGAAAACACCCGTCGGTCGTTTTACTCACCGAAAACATGTCGCTGACTTTCCTGTCATAATCAGCGGCACGAACCACGCGCTCGCGCAAAGCGCTCTGTGCTTCTTCCCATTTGCTCGGCGTTATTGCTCTTGCTACGCGCGACACGTGCATGTTATCGCATCACCTTGGAGTTCTGTTTTCTTTGTACCTGTTTTCTTTGTTCCATCAGCGGCGCGGCGGTGTTCTCGGTTCAAACGGAATATCTCGGTACGCCACCAAAGCGTTGTTTTGTTCCCCTCTTTTCGGTCTCCTCTTGGCTCGCCAGTGTGCGGAACTCGAACCATGGGCTGGCTCATTTGCGATGTTTGTTACTGGTTAAGCAAATGGACATTGAAAGGAATTGAGTTATGTATAGATAAAAGATGAGCGGATTTGACCCTATTGGCTTGGCTTGTACAAGGCTGGGGCTCTCTGGGATGAGGTAGCGAAATGATAAGTTTACAAAGTCAATTCTTGATATCATGTGAGTGGTGTTGTGGCGTGTGGGGTTGGAGGAGGGATAATATAGAGGGCAAGATGGCTTCGATGTTGACTTTGCGGCCTATAACGATGGTTGGTGATGGTCTAGTACTACGTTTTCGCCCCACCCCAAACATTACAACTGTCTCTGCGCGTTCGCTGCGAGAGTTATGATGCTCTCAGCCCTCATACAGATGACAGTATACATACACATCCAAATTCGCATCTCGGCGGGCGCTAGCTGTAGGAACAGGCATTGACATTGTTCACCGTTTGTATTCACTTCTAGCTTCCTCAGTCCATGTCGTTACACATCCTCGACGGAATATTCTGCCGCTCCATGGTAGAAGCAAGCACGAATATTGAACACATCAATATCAAATAAAGTTATGTATCCTTGCGCAATCGAGGACATTTTACAGGTCGGGGAAGTGTATATTGTGTTCTGTGGATGGCGTGAATATGCTGCATGTCTGTCGTGTGTGTAGGGTCGTTCTTGAGATGGAATTGATCAATGCCAGGTGTAGAGATGATTGCAGATGGACATATGTGGATGAGTAGTGTCGTTGCTGAGGTTGATACGCAGGATCCAAGCCAACGTTTAGAGGGTGGCCTCTCGAATAGGAACATACCTTGCTGATGGCATAACCACTCAACACACATGTCATGAGCAAACAAGACGCGGACCCAAACTCTGGAACAATCGGAAATGCATTTATGAAGAAGACTACATACCGTAGGCGCAGGTTCCTTACCGCCCAGCTCTAAGAAGAAGCACAAACTCCCCTACGCTATCATGTCCTTCCTATACCCGCAGTTGATCATGTCGTCAATCGTAGGAAGCGTAGAGAGGAAACGAACGCCTTGCTTTTAATGTCGTACTCTACTGCCTGTCCCTCAAATGACGAGGGACGTACTTCCCACCAGCCGGTGCTTGCGCAGGAGGCCTAGACTCACGCTCGCCGTCACCCTCACGGGCTGGTGCACTGCTGCGGACACCAGGGGCGACATAGCCACCGGCGTTGGCAGGCGATGCCTTCCTGTCCGAACCCCATCGGTCTCCTCCGCGAGCAGCCTCGAATCGGCCACCAGTAACAGGAGACTCGGTGCGCTCAGGACGCTCGGCACGGGCAGGAGGCGCGCGACCGCTGCCGCTAGCCTCACGCTCGCGCCATCCACCCCCAGGAGCGCCTCCCTGGCGGAGTGCTGGTGGGACGTACCCGCTCCTCTTGGGGGCTTCGGTCTCAGGAGCTGGTGAAGCAGCTGCCGGTGCGGGCGCTGGAGATGAGCTGGCAGGGGGAGGAGTCTGTCCCGCGGCCTTCATGGCCTCACGCTCTCGCCAGCTGGGCTTGCCGCCAGGAAGGGCGATCTTTGGTGGGCCAGAAGCCGAAGAAGACTCCGCAGCTGGCTCGCGAGAGAACGTTCGGTCCGGAACAGCACGGGCGGCACCGGCACCAGCTTTCCGCTTGGCCATGGCCTCTTCCTCGCGCTGAGCTTGAAGACGCGCTTGCTCCATAGCGGCACTGCAAATTGTTAGTGTATGGTTGTGGAGATCCACGGGTACTACTGACGCTCGCTCTTCCTCCCTCTGTGCCTTAATCTCCGCCAATCTCGCACGCTTCTCCTCATCAGCTTTGGCCTTGGCCTCCGCTTCCTCCCGCTCGCGCTCTTCCTCCTCTCGCTGGCGACGTTCGGCCTCCTCGCGTTCCTTCTTCTCCCTAGCGATACGCTCCTTGACCTCCTTGACACGTGCGGCCTTCTTGCTCTCGAGCTCCTTCTGTGCAATCTTCTGTCGCTTCTCAAACTCAGCCTTGCGTTGTTCCTTGACGGTCTTGACGAAGGTCTGGTATGGGGAAACCAGCCTTGACAGACGATGCTTGAGTTCGACGTCTGCCTTGTGCCTCTCTTCTGACTCTTTCAGTTCCTCAGCCTTGGCCTTCTCATATGCTGCGAGATCTTCTTCCTGCTGCTTCTCGTAGTCAGTCTTGAGATGCTTAATCTCTTCCTTGCGGTAGGCTCGCTCCAAATGATCGATACGCTTGCCGGCAATGCGGAGTTGCTCGCCGAGCTGGCTCTTCTCCCTCTCAAGAGCTTGAAGCTTCAAGAAGCGGATTCTCTGGGAATCGAGATCATCAAGATCCTCAGGAAGCTCAATGTCGACCTTGGTAGTCGCCTTGAGCTCTTTGATTTGCTTCTCCATCTCCTCACGTTGGATGCGCTTCTGTTCAGCTTTGATGCGCTGTTCAGCACGTTGCTTCTGCTCTTCGGCCAGGCGTCGAGCTTCCTCATCCTTGATCTGTTGTTGGCGAATGAGCCTCTTGGTCTGCTCTTCATTCTCCTTGGCCTGTTGAGCCTTGAGCGCAGCCTCCTTCTTTTGGGAGATGATGTCGCGGCGGGTGAGTATCTCTTGATGCTCCTTCTCGGCGCCTTCCTTGGCTCGTGCAAGAGCGGCCTCCTTATTGCGCTGCCGTTCCGAGTTGAACGAAGGATCGACGTATTGGCAAGTGACAAAGAGTGATTTAGCGAGACGAGTGAGCTGAGATCGGACAATCTCAGCTGGGGTGCTCTGCAGACGCTGAACAGAGCGAGACTCAGTTTCGGCTGATCCGGCACCTGAACCGGGGTGCATAGCTTTAGCCGAGGAGAAGACGTCAGAATCGAAGGTGAGCACACCAGTGGCATGGTCGGTGCGGATGGCAAGGTCTCCCTTCTTGCATCCGTTCATGATAAACTTCTCAATAGTACCGGCGCTGACGTGGAACGGCTCAGGGAACTGGGCGAGGCCAAGCACAAACTTGATCTCAACAGAATCGTAGACTTGAGACAGTTGCTGGAACAGGCGGGTAAGGATGACCTGCTGGAGCGGGCCAACGTACTTTTCCATCCCCTCATCAGCACCAATCTGAGACAAGATTGGGGAGATCTTCTTGCAAATAGAGAGGGGATGGAAATCGACCTCGAGGATATTGTAAAGATCGCGAATTTCAGGGCGGGCACGCTTGAGCAGACCCTTGCTGAGAGCGTCCTTGAAGAGAATGGCACGGGTGGGGGCCTGGGACATGCCGAGTAAGTTGGTGAGGCGTGAATTCTTGTTCTTCCTTGCCTCGTCAACGTCAACGAGAGCACCGCGGGAGCGGGAAGTGCTGATGACAGGGATGGCGAGAGCAGAGAGGAGTACAAACGAAGCAGCCTTGGTCATGTCGGCTTCCGTGACAGCAGGGTTGTCCTTCTTGGGACTCTGGCCAGATGCAACGGCTGCAGCGGACTGGCGCAGGAGGTTGTAGTATCGACTGTAAGCGGCAGCGTGGAAGAGGTAGTTCTCGCTGACCAAGAAGATGCGGGTGAGCTTCTCGAAGTAGTTGGCCATCATGATGTTCTTGGCTGGGCGCTTGCTCAAGCTGAGCAGTGTGTGGATGTCCTCGACGCTGCGGAAGGCCTCCTGCCACAGCTCAAGCTCAACGGCCACGTTCAGCTGCTGGAAGCGGGTGTCTAGGTGACGCTGTAGGGTGTCTGGATCAGACAGGTTGATGGCGTGCATCTGAGAGGAGAACTTGGCGGCATTCTGCAAATGGTTGCGGAGCAGCTCACAGAGACGACGGAACTCGGTCTTGCGGGCGTACTTGGAGCAGAACTGGAAGGCCTGGTGGGCGGTCGACTGGTACATGAGCTCGAGGCGGGCGTTGTTCTTGAAGATGTCCAGGACGGTTCGGTAGGTCTCCCACAGGAACTTGAGCCATGGTGTTACAATGGCACGGTCGGTGCGGTCGCGCGATTGCTCTCCAGAGACGGTGGAGAGGAGGATCGACTCGGGCGTCTCGGTGGCCTCTAGATCGTCGACGTTCTTGTCGTCAGAGGGCTCGAGCGAGGACTGAACCTCGTCTGCCTTGGCCTGGGCCTCGGTGACCTTTTGCTCGGCGAGTTCGATGAAGCGCTTGAAGACAGTCTATGGCGGGTTAGTGCCAGCCGACAACAACTCCTCGGGCGGGTGTCCTACCTCGATGGTGCCAACGTTGGTGTTCTGGGCGGTGTTCTTGTACTGGTAGAGACCGTCCTTGGCCAGCTTGCCCTTGCGTAGGTCGACACAGAGCTCGACAAAGAGGATCATGACAGGCTCGAGCGAGGCGATGGGGCTGTTGCGGGTGCGCTTCGAGGTGACATGTTCGTGGAGTAGCTGGAGGGCAGCCTGCTGCTGCTCGACTCCGATGAGTTCTTGGGCACGTTTCCTGGAGCGTGTCAGTGGTGGTGCGGCCTAGAGGGCTTGTTCGAGGCGGGGCGCACAGTGTGTTCTCCGGCTTGGAGTGCGGTGGAGGCGCCATGCTGGGCAAGTTGAGGTCGCGGATCCAACTGCACGAGTCGGATGGGCTTTATAGCAGGCAGGCGACGCAGCGGAGGGCTTGGGGTTGAGATATGGGTGGGCGGGTCTCACACGGCGACGGAGTCAGGTCTGCAAAATGGTTGTGGTAGGCCTTAGTAAGCGAGCGGGCGAGGTATTCCCAGGCGCCGGCAGGTTCGCGCCCGACTCCCCGCAGATGCACGCGGCTGCAAGACGTCGGAGGCGCGCTGGGGTGTCTGAGTGAATGACGGCTACGGTGCGGTCGCAGGCAGTCACTCTGTCGCATGCAACGCGCACCTCGAGTCACGGGATTCCTCTTGCGTCGACGACACGATGGCGAGAGATTGGCTGTGGCGGCGGGCGAGGACAAAGCGCTCGTTAAACCCAATATGGCGCTATACCGCAAGCGTTGGGGCCCGACGAACAGACCCATCAAGGGGAGGGCCCTCATCTTCCAACCACCTCTCCTGGTTCCCGTGCTTCACCTGTCGCCCATCTCAGCAACTCGTCGTCAACGCCCTCGCAGCAGCCTTGCTCTCGCGCTGATACTCGGCGGCAGGCTCACCCGGCTGGCCGTCCTTCGCTCCTTACTCTCCCTTCACCAGCTCACCCTGTCCGCGCCGCACGCCCGACACGCCCAAGTCACGTCGCACCACGACGCACCCCCCATAATACCATCAACCCCAACGCCCCTCGCACCCCCATAATACTCACACGCGCCCCATGCCCGTCATGATGGCTCAAGCACCCTACGAGATACGGACGGGCGGCGACGGCAAGAGCAAGAAGCAGAGCATGGCCGAGCTCAAGCTGCGACGTCTGACCGAACTCAACCAGCGCCTGCGCGAGGACCTCGAGCGCCGCAGGATACCCGTATCGGAAGCCGCGTTAGAGTACGTTTAGGACCAAGTCGCCGTGCCCCGACGAACAAGACGGCTAACAGGCACCCGCAGTCTCATTGCATTCACGGATAAAGAACCCAAAGATTGGATGGTACCGTCACGATGGGGAACGGTCAGTACTCGCGCGCAAGCTGTTCCGCTCACTCGACTAACGCACGCCCAGATTGACAAGCGCGACGACCCCTACGCGCCACAACAGAGCAACGGCTGCTGCATCGTAATGTAAACGACGAAGAAGATGCAGGTGGTCATGTCCTTTACCGGCGTTCTGCGGGGCCCTTTTACGGCAGAGCCTGTTTTCTTTTACCCTTTAGGAGGAAGTTGATTAATACCCAAGGACCCGGAGTGGCCCAGTCTCGCGCAGTCGTCCTGGGAGCGAGGCCACCAGACGGGCCATGTACTTTTCAGCAATGTGTAAATTACTCGGATGCGGAGCTCGCTGCAGTTGATGTTTGCAGCGCAGCGGGGATTTCTGCATTTTCTTTTGGTCGGTCACGGCGGCTTTTTAGGTTCTACAATCACGAGACAAAAGCACTCTCATAATTCACTGTCGTCGTCTTTGACATTCCCACATGTGACCAGTGCTTGTCATAGCCAGCCTCGACATGTCGCCGTAGAAACGAGGCCATCTGGACAGGCGGGAACTTGCTGGAAGGGGTAGGTGGCTACATGCTAGGGCAAACGAGATTAACAAGGCGCATCGACATGGCGCGCTCCACCGGCAAACAACCGTAGTCAGTCGCGCTACAGCCCAATCAGCCTGCCGTAAAACAAACATGGCTTCGCCCAACCAGACGCCTTCACGTGCAGCTGCAGGACGAGGCAGCCCGAGTCTGCCGTTCGCTCGACCAGCTGGCTGGCGCAGCCATGTCCAATGTACCATGCACTGGCATGGGACGCAAGTCAACAAGGAACGAATGCAAAGGGCAGCTGTCCTCGCCTACGCCTCCCCCGGTGGAGTGCGGGACCGGCACTATTGGCCGACTAGTCTTGTATGCAATCCATCGCTGCAGCTTCGCAGACCCTGAAGCGCGGCCCAGCAGTCGAATCAAGTGAATGACGAGGGCATTGCGCAGTAGCTGTTCTCTTGTCTATGTATGTGTGTGGTATGCATCCCACGCGCGCGAGTCAAGTCATCTGTGAGCCGCTGGTCAACACCATGCATCCAACTCGACGACCGGGCGAGGGCTGAATGTCATGTGGGCTAGTTGCTGGGTGCTGGCACGGCACCTGATAATAGGCTGAGGACGCGAGGCCAGGTTTTGCAAGCCGCAGTGGGCTATAGCCCGCGCTGCATTCGACGTGCGCGGGCGAACTGCCCCCCAGCCCAGTCTTATCAAATCACCGTGGGGGCCTACCACCCGGCCTCTTCTCGTGCAGTGCCTCGTCCTGACCCCGACGACACTCTCTTCAGTATCCACTGGAGAGAGCGACGCCCGAGTCGCAGCCCGCTGCACCCTCGCCAGACGCGAATCTGAGCCGACGCACATGCGAAGCAGACGCAGCAGCCCGGTCCCAATCCCGCGCAGCCCCACCCGCCCATCTTCGCAACGCCAATTTTCTCTCTCCCCTCCGCCCAGGGTCCCGCGCCGACGATATGAACAGCTCGACTGCGCAGTCGTGGAGTGCTGCCGAGCACTTCCAAATGGACCCGCCCGCTGAAGACTTTGCCGGCGCTGAATTCATCGACTTCGACAATCTTGACCTGCACTTCAGCATCGATGGGTACAATCACGAAGGACCCGCCTCTAATGGGAACCAACTCGCCGATCTGACCGAGTCGCTCAATGTCCACCATCTCCAGGGCCAGTTTCCCCCGCAACTTCCCCAGGACCACCATCATGGCCCCAACGCCAGACAGCACGCCCAGAATCTGCCTGGCCATGGCTTGTCCCAGTCAGCCAACACTTTCTTCGACTATGGCATGGCCCAGTACAGCCAGGCTGGCACCCCGTCTTTCACCCAGGCCCAGGACCAGATTTACCGCCCACACCAGGGTGTTCCGCCCACGCCAAATAGCATAGAAATGCATGGCGACCCCCATCGCTATCTCCAACAATCAGATCACCACCAGTCGCTGTTCGACCAGAGATACCATATGCGCAAGGACGATGCGGTATGTTGGACTCGGACACTACCACAGAATCCCACTGACCCGTATAGACTTTCACCCCACTAGTTTCGCCTGCCGTGACGCCCCACGATGCGCGCTTCCAGATTCCCGACTTCACAATGCCCGGAGCCTACTTCAGCCCTCTTACATCCCCTGCCTTGAATGCCCAGAGCCAACAGCATGTGCACCACCAGTCGCAGCACACAACGTCCGGGAGCTCGACAGGCCACTCGCCCATCGATGTGGATATGGACATGCTAGGGGAACCTGCCCTGGTGCCACAGGAACAAGGACGCAGGAGTCTACGGAGTACCAACAAAAGGAATGCGCCGCGCACAAACGGCAACGGCCGTGTACGACAGTCCCCTATCGTTAAACCTAACAGGCGGAAAGCAACTGTGTCCTCTCTCATTCCACCCAAGGAGGTGACCGAACTCATGCAGGATGCGCGACTGACACGCCCGTCTGCCAACGGTCTGGATGTGCCAAGGACTCGTGAAAGCTCAGAAACCGATTCTATATCTCCTGAGCCTATGCTGTCGGAGATGCGACCGCCGCCGAAGCCTACTTCTTCAACAGCTTCCCCTGCCATGATGGCCCAGCGCAGCAGCCAGAACGGCACTCCGGCCACTCCTGCATCTCTCATGCGGATACAACCTTCGCCCGATGTCAGTGGCTCCCAAGAAGCACCACCAATGCTGGAGGATCTCACCCTACCAGAGGCATCACTAGACAGACCAGGGCTATCAAGAATCGATACAGCTATCCGGAATGGTGATGGTGACGCCTCTCGTATGTCTGCGCGGAAGACACCCAAGTTGAATCCTCTGAGCACGCCAGGCGCCTCCATGTCAGCCAGACCTAGTCCGATGCTGGACGCCATGTCTACCCCAACGAGTCCAGCCTTCTCTATAACTAATGGCAAGAAGGACCCAAAACTGGCGCGCAACCCCAAGAAGAGGAACAGCGTTAGCTCGAGTCTTGTCAGCCCTGCATTGAGGCCCAAGATCTCACCAAGCATAAAGCCTTTACTACCCGACGGCGGAAGTGGTAAGTACCCCTCAGTATCTGACTTGCTGTCTAATCTAATTTGCAACAGGGGTAACTGACAACACCCACGCCCTTCTCCTAGCATCCAAGTCAAACTACCAGAACATACTTGATGGCACCACCGTCCCCGGAGTCGTCTACCCCACATCACTTTCCACTAACCTCACTTCAAAACGCACATCTCACAAGATCGCCGAGCAAGGCCGCCGAAATCGCATAAATATGGCCCTCCAAGAAATGCAGGCTCTTCTCCCTTCACCGCAGCTTGGTGCTATTCCAGACGCCAAAAGCCCCGATACAAACGCCCAAAACTCCAACAACTCCAAAGCGGCAAAGGTTGAAAGCGCCATCGAATACATCAAGCAGCTGAAACAGGAGGTATCGGAGCGGGACGACTTGATCAGCCGAAAGGACCAAGAGATGGATGCACTGAAAAAAGAGCTCGCTGCGCTGAAGGGGAAAGGATCAGAGGTTTTGACTCCCGAGGCAGCAGCCCAGCTCAAGGCTGAGCCCTCTTCCAGCCCCAACACTGAGAACGAGACTTGACGAGGCACGGTGATGATATGAGTTATCCATCTACCTGATATTGCTCGGCTGAGCATTTGGTAACATCTGCACGCTACGTACGCATCCTGCTTTCTGCACTGCATCAGAAACGACGTAGTCGCCACATGGCAACGTCAGTTCGACGTTTCCATACTGTCGTGACCGTGTTCAGCAACACTCGAGACGGGGCCCATGTTCCACCTTACCGTACATGCTACATTAATTTGGTGGTTATCGGATTCGCGTTGAACTCAAGGGAAAACGTCTAGTCTGGACAAGACGACGTTTGTGACTTGTTCACATGTTAATACCCAAGATCCATACCTTGTGTGTGTTACAATGGCATGCAAATGTTTGTCTGGAAGCAGACAGGATTGTTAGCATACCAATTCATGTGAAAGCATCATCTACTGGTACAACCAGATGTATCGAATATTTGAACCCAATCAATATGTGTGGTGCATCTTAGAAAAACAAAAAACATCAATGCTTCAAGTCTTTCCAACCTCAACGCCCTACTGTATGGCTGCCACAGCAATGCAAATGGCCAAAAAAAATACCCTATATAGTCCCTTAACGCTATATGCAGATGAAAACCGTCCCGCAAAAAACTCCGGTGTAATGCAATGTCATGAGCAGATCATAGCAGTAACCCGGGAAAACGCCTCGCTTCATGCTCTAGAACTGAAAGGTGAAGGTAGTGTGAAGTCCAACAACATAAGAGACAAAAAGCGAACGTGAGAAAACGACATGAACGAAACGAAGGTGTTCTATCCCACGAGAGAACTTGAACATAGAATAAAAGTGGCATGATACTTGTGTACTTACACCTTCCGCGCACCAAAGAGACTTAAGTTGATTGCAGTCTCATTTCCATTCGGGTTACCAGAAGATTCGGCTAGAATTTCCCACCTAGGCTGTACAAAAGGATAGTGCCGTATCTCCCGGTCTTGCCTCATTTGCAGCTTGCCCGGCGCCTGCGCAATCATCTGGCTCTGGCTACTAGATTGGCCTTGACCCGCTGCAGGAGTAGGACGCTGCGAGTAGACGGGCGATGGTTGCATGGCGCGCTGTTGCATTTGCTGCATCTGTTGCATTTGCGACATTTGCTGCAGTGGAGAGGGTGAGGCCTGGCCTGACGGGGTTCTTTGGAGTTGTGCGGGCAGCATCTTGTTCTGCGGGTGCTGGTGGTACTGCTGCTGCGCACGTATCTGTTGAGCCTGTTGAGCCGCTTGCATTTGCTGTTGTCTTTGTTGTTGCTGTTGGAAATAGCGTTGTTGCGGTGTTGCAGAGCCACTCGCAGGTACCTGCGGGCTCTGGTACGGTGATGGCTGATTCTGAAGGGGCGTTGGTGTCGGTGGTTGCGACGATGCCTGGACCAGAGGGGTGTTGACGGGCTTGGCCAGGACAAGCCAGCCGTCGACGGGAGCCGTTACTCCCAGGATGAAGACACAACGCGCATCGCTTGCAAGCCTTGCTCCTTCCAACCGAGTAACGTGGAACCGAACGTCATCCGTTATGTAATCGGCCAAGAACACAGTGACATCAAAGACATGTTCGGTAATCGTAGGATATAGTTCCAAAGACGGATGCATGAGCAAGGCAGCCATGGCACTCATCAAAGCGGTCTGATGTGGATGTGTAGCCTCGGCCAACATGTCCGGTGCATGAAATACTACCAGACGAAGTAGGGCGTTCAACCAAACATAAATCTCTAGAACAGAGAGTCTGTTGTCTTCAAGAGCTTGACTTATGCCTTTGAACCTCTCGACCAAGGCTTGGAGAAGCGCAATCTGTTCCGTAGATGTCGCGCGCTTGTTGGAAGTCAGATCGATGACAGTGAGATATTTTTGTACTACTGCGGGCGAGACCTTCTCTGGTTCCTCTACTTTGACGGTGGATGTCATACACAAAAAGCTAGAGGCATTCAAGATCTCGCGTTCAGCGTGCTGTCGTATTTGGTCGGTGAGAGCAGCGTCCAAGCTCGCAAGTAGCCCTAGTCCTGAAGGTTGATCCTCTTCCACTGCTGTCTTGATGGCACTCAAGAGAGAAGCAGAAAGTACCTCACCGGAGCCTCCCAGCGCGGTTGCACTAGATGAGAACAGCTGCTCGATAGTCGCTTGGCAGATTGGTAAAGACAACTCGCTAGTAAGTGCAAAAACTGCAAGTACCTGCTGTTCAGGGCTCTTGTCGGGCAACCGTAAGTGACCTTTGGGGTCAAGTAGGCTGTCCAACGACGGCTTGAGCAAATGACTCGAGGCATCCCTGTTCAACTTTGACAAGCATCCTGGATCGCCGGCAATGCGATGTTTCAGAACATGCAGCATGGGCTTACTGCGTAGGAACTCTGAGACTTGTCCCTGAGCCTTCTGAGAAGTAATGGTTGAAGCAAGCCCAATCACCTCACTAACACATTGCGTAAAGCACCCTTCGGTTTCCAAGCAGAGCTTTCGTTGCTCCAAGCGGTATCGATATGCATCTTGCGGCGAACAAGACTGAACTAGAGCGTCAGACGGCAGAGTGATCATCATGCCTTTGAGAGCAGTTTGGAGGCCACCTTCAGAAGGATTGGTCTTGAATTTTGCGATGCAAGTTCTGAGTGAATCAAGGAAGGACGCCAAAGGAATACAGCCTGAACCAACAAGTGTAGGCAAGGCTACCCGTAGGGTATCAGTCCTTTGAGCCATCAAGCTCAGAAGCAGCCATTCATTCACGACCATGTCGAAGGTCGGCTCATCGAAGCAGCGCAGCCGATGGAACCATGCATGGTGATTGTTCAAGTGGAAAGAGCCCTTGGCTAGATGTTCCTCTAGGTTGCTGACGATCTTCCTCAGTACTCGGCCCATCATCTGTTGATCCATGCTGGTACCACTCGAAAGTATGCGTTCAATCTCGTCATTGGAAGACGATCCTGTTTGCATGACCTCACCCATGTTGTCGGAGGCTGGTGAACAGGCTACAAGAGAGTTCCTTTGGTTCAGTTGGCTCAAATCATAGTTGAGGAGCTGGGGGAGTTGGCCATCAGCTTGTGCTGTACGAGCTAGACTGGCAAGACTAAGCAGTAATTCGCGATCCGGGAGTCGGACAGTTCGTAGAGCGGCATATCTTGTGGCAATTCTAGCAAACAGTGGGTCAAAGGCACCTATTGCACGAAAGGTTCTGGCGTGGTAGTTGATCGTGTCCGCAGCAGAAGCAAGAACACTGGAGTCCAAGGATGTAGTTGCGACGCCGACAATGTCCGCAAGGATAGCAAGGTCTCCGAATCGCTCAAGGTACGATCTTACAGTGTGAAAGTCCCAGGGCGTTAGAAGAGAGACCGCGGCGGTTTCTTCGACTGAGGAGTCCTTCGTGGGTATGCTGTGTAATGTAAGCGAAGTCATGGTTAATTTACGAGAATACTTACTGCGCGCTAACCTCGGCATACTGAGCGACGTGTTGACGCAACCAAATGCCCAGTTCGAGCTTGATCGTCGAACTGAGCTTGTCTAGCTCTTCGTCGTTGAGCTTATTTGTGGTACTGTAGATGCCAAACAAGGTAGGTAAGGTCTGAGATATCATGTGCTCAGCGTAGCCAAGAGCTCGTTGTTCCAATTCGGCGGAGTGTAAGGTTCCACGGAGGAGTGTGCTCCGCAATGTACGGATTTGGTCCGGTAGCCCACTGAGGGGTATCTCGGTGATCAAACGCAACGGCCAGGACTGCGGCTATCGAATAGTTAGAACCAACAGATGGAACTTGTGGGGCATGACTTACTGAAGACAGATCTGTGTTGTGACCTGTAGATCCCGTAGCAATAAGCCACTGAAGGTAGCGCCCAGTAGCGAAAGTCTTTGAACGGACCAGTTCAGCAACGATTTTGAAGAGTATATTTGAATCGCCGGTAGCAACCCACGTCATGTCGCGGAGGTGTGAAACTATGCCGTCATATACGTCCGCGCCGAGATGGTTCCATCGACGAAGTAATCGCGTCGCCAGATAGATCCTGTGTGCTCCTGCTCGGTGATAAGTACATGCCCACTGGAGGAGAACACCGATCAAGCGTGGAGCGTCGGCGATTATCTCCATGCAGTCACAGGACAAGTCCTCAATACGCACTGGCTTGCTGTAGTCTACCGAGTCCAGTACCCGATAGACGCGGCCAGCCGGTGTCTGTGAGGCCGAAGGAACTTTCTTCGGCGATCGCAGGAGCCTAGCGTTCCTCAGCTCGAGCCTCCGGATCGCTTGCATGACATGTGCATGATTCTTCCTTTCAGCGAGATTCCGCAAGAGGGGACAATATCTGGCCCACGCAGTCGGAAGCAGCAGGCAAGCAGGTCGTGTGGCGAGCAAGCGGACAATGGTGTTTTCAAGGTATTGCAAAACGGCGATATAAGGTCGCAGATCCTCAAGTCGATAGATCTTGTCGAGCTGGGTGAGCAATGACTCGGCGAGACGTTTGCCGCGGCGTCGACAGCAGGTTACAGCGGTCCAGTAGTGTGATATGGAAACGACCAGCAGCCAGATAAATAGGCGTTCCGAGGGACAGGTATCCAAGCCATTGACTATCCAGTCGAGAAAGTGGTCGTCGTCGAGCAGATGCTCTTTGTAGAGATGGGTCGCAAGCTGGAGGGCGTAGGTGATGCGGGGTTTCCAATCACCCTGGCCAATGGTACTGATGACGCCGTCTATGAATTGCTCGACCGAACTGGTCCAGCCTCTGCCCCATGTCACGGTACCGGCCTGGCCCTTTCTTTTATGCGCACGCAGCTCGTTGATACCTACGCATTTGGCCAGCCACAGGGCTCTCGGCAGAGGAATGTGCTTGTTCAGACATTGTTCGAGCAGCACTTTGCCAGTGAGGCCGTGGGGTATGGTGCGGCTGAGGCGGCGAAGGCCAATGGTTGGGTTGGCCAAGTCGTGCAGCCACTGCTCGCGGGTCGAGTCTCGCAGGGTCAATCGCGGCGGGGGCTTGAAGGTGTTTGGGGTTTGGAGGCGGCCCGTCTGCTGTCGCTTCTCCAGCACGGCGACGAACAGGGTCGACAGGGTGCTGAGGCCCGACTTGTTCTTGAGGTTGTTGATGAGCGAGGGGCGTGCGGTGTTGGACTCGTTCATGATCTGGGGCTTGTTGCTGACGCCTGCCTTGACTAGCGCCTCGGACAGGTTGTCCTCGGGGTTGTTGCCGGTCCATGGAAACAGATCGGCAGCCTTCCCACCGGGAAAATGGACGGGTGGAACGACGACTTCGGGCCCACCGGGTTTGGGCGCGTCCTTGACTCCGGTGCCGCCGGGCAGTATGCGACGCTGGTGCGAAGCGTCTCTCAGGTGCAGGGAGCCCGGGCGTGGGGGCTGGGGCAGGTTGGCGGCCGGCTGGTAGGGAAAGGAGTGCAGGGGCAGCTCGGTGCCGTGGGTCGGGATGGTGGTGTAGAAGAGCGGCGGGCGTCCTCGCGGGGGCGGCCTCGCGGCATCGTGGAGGGCAGCGTGTGCCGGTGGACGGTCGTCTTCTAGGGCCGGGTCGATGCAGTCCGGCTGAAGGAGGGTGTGGGCGGGCTTCGAGGGCCGGCGCTGCACCTGGGACCGAGGAGGCAGGGCGCTGCCACGAGTCTGTAGAGATTCGTGAATCCCCGGGCCAGGTCGAGAAGTCATCGCACACACAGCGGCTTCATCGTTGTATCAGGCGCATGCAGTGGGTGGGCCAAGGGAGCGAGCGACGAGGGCTGCGAGGTCAGGAGCCGCGTCGATGGGGCGGCGGCATGTGCGAGCCTCACACGCGGGCAGCAAAGGAGGGACGGCGGTGCGGCTCGGATGGGGCTGATGGGCAGAGCGAGGCGTGTCGAGGGAGCGACGGTTGACGTGATGTCTGAGGTTATCTTGGATTGCGAACAGCGGAGTCGATCACCCGGTAATACGATAGAGCGAGCAGGGATCCACACTACGACGCACTACGACGGGGGCCAGCGCCATGCCGGCCCAGCAAGACACACAGCCGCCGCTCACGCCGCCCAGTCCGAGTGCTGCACCCTATCCTCCACCACCCATCTCCACCCGCCCACACACCTGCCTACACCTGCCCGACACCTGCCCGCCAGCTCCACGATGGCCTCCAGAAAAGACATGCGGCGCGCCGACCTGAGTACGTGATGCCGCACCGCGCCCTCATAGGGGTTCCACGGCTCGACCCGTCCATCCCAACGCCATTGATCACGTGTCTAACGCACCTCCTCCTGCAGTCGTGCCCTATGCCGAGCCAGAGAAGGCCAAGGACGACAACGACATGTCGAGCACGCTCTCGAGCACACTGCCCATGGCTGCTGTAAGTGCTGCTCTCCCAATCCCATGTTGCACGGCTGATATCGTGTCCCAGATCTTCACGCGGAACAAGTAGGCAACACCCAGATGCGCGCAAAGCTCCATGACTGACATCACGCGTGCTGCACAGGATGATCGGCTGGTAGGCTTCCCCATCTTGTGCCACGTTCCCTAATTGACTCGACGCAGGGTTGCTGTAGTATTCGCTATCCAGTCGTGGCTTGCTGAGACCCCCGAGCAGAAGAAGACGTCGACTACACCCGCCTACTTCCAGGTTGGCATGTCTGGTATGTGCCGATTCCCGTTGTGCTTGCTCAGACAGCTAACCAGATCACAGCCATGTCGCTCCTCGTTGTAAGTTCGGCCCTGGCTCCGACAGATCTCGTGTTGATGCTGTACCACAGACCTACTCGTCAATATTCCTCCCCCCACCACCTATCAGGCCGGGCCAAGCATCTGGCACGGAGGCGTTTGCTGCTGCGCCGCCGTCGTAGGCCGCCGTAGGAGAGGTTGGTGCGTAGCCGGTACTCAGGTAGCAACGGTACCGTGTAATTGTATAATTCGACGTCCTCGCCGAGCAAGCGACAATACATGTCAGCTCGCTCGTAATACCCATATCACTTGCACGCCCCATGTGTCCCATGCCACCCTCGTCTTGTCTCATTCGCACCTCCAGCCTCGCATCCGGTACCGATCAGCCCTGAACGGCAAGCATCACCCTTTTGGCGCGCACAGACCACGGCGGGGCTCGCCTTCCTCTCCCGCCGCATTCCCCACCTCTTTCTCTCAGCCTGCTCGACGCTACAAACCTTGGAACCCTCACTTGCACCCTCCCGACTTGTCACCACCCCAAAACCACCCCAACTCCACTCCCAGCCCACCCAAGAAATCGCCGCTACCCAAAGCATCCATACCCAACTACCCCCCACCTACACGCGCGCTCACCGACTGTCGTATGTCCATCGAGAACCTCAAGACCTTCGGTAAGTCGTGACCCTCGAGGCGCATACCAGGCAGCTACTGACACGATATTCATAGACCCGTTCGCGGAAGCGGATGAAGATACCGGCCAGGTCAAGCAGACTCAGCAGGACTACATTCATATTCGTATCCAACGTAGGTCCCTCACCGCCCTTGCCCACTGATGCAAAAACCTTACCACGCACCCAACCCATTCACACACCTCGCTCCTGCCCACAACGGCCCGCATCTGCCATACGCTATTCTTTAGCCGCACCAGGCTAACACGACATTAGAGCGCAATGGCCGCAAGACCTTGACGACTGTCCAAGGTCTCCCCAAGAAATTTGACCAGAAGAAGATCCTCAAGGTGATTAAAAAGAAGTTTGCCTGCAATGGCACCATTGTAAGCGACGCCGAGATGGGCGAAGTCGTCCAACTCCAGGGCGATCAGCGCAAAGACGTCCAGGACTTCTTGACCGACAAGAAGGAGGGACTTGGTCTTGATGCGAAGACGATCAAGGTGAGTCACAGCCCGGCACGATTTAGCATCGAGTCACAGTCTAATCAGAAATCAGGTCCACGGTTTCTAGTCGTCCATGACTACTACCTTGTGCCTCCTCGATATGCCAGCTGCCCTCGTCCGTGGCACGGCTAAAGCGGCACAGCTTTTTGTAAGCTTGCGTCATACGCCTCTATACCAGGATGAAGAGAGGGGCGGAGTACGAGGCTGGTTCGAGCATATGCGCGGCAGTGGAATGCTGGGCGCCGAATGAATGCGTGTACCTGGATTATCGTTATTGCTACTGGCAAGAGCTCAAATGACATGACCACCTTCCTCTACACAGTGGACTTTTTTCATGTAGCATGCTCCACGTGATGTCCGGTTCAGAGTGGAGCGCATATCTGCAGCTTCAGAGCTGGGTTTCCAGATCATACATGGCTACATCTGAAGTTTCTAGGGCACAATTACATGCCCTCATGATGTCCATCACATGTACAAATATTGTTACAACGTGTCTATCCCCAGAGCTACCAACACTATACAGCACCACCAGCCTGTACGTTCAGCATCTGCGACCAATACAGCTCTTCTCTCGCAAGCACACTCGGCGTGGACGCCTCGGTGAAGCCCCAGACCTTCCAGTCCTCCTCCGTACCCTTGATGACTCTCTTCTGCAACACCAGATACTCGACTACAGTCTTCTTAACTCCATTATCGATAAACGCCTCGTCGCTCTTGGCGACCGGCTTCTCCGTCTCCCCTTCATCCTCGGATTTTTGCCTCTGTTGACGTGCCTTTTCCGCTCGTTGGCGCGCAGCATCTGGGACCCAGGGTAGCCGAGCAGCAGATATGGGAGACTTGGAAATTTTGGGCGATGTCGGCGTAGACCGTTCGACGGATTGAACGGATACGAGGCGTACAACGACTTGTCTGTACGCTGTGTCTGGTGTCTGCTCGCCCAAGGGCGACGCGCGGTGGCTCATTACGCGCGCGGATTTGAATTCGTGCAGGTTCCATTTCAGGGTCGTCTTGCCGCGGGCGGCGATTCGTTGCTTGAGTTTCTTTACGAGGGGTGGTAGGCATACTTGCTTGAGGGGCGTTACGTTGCCTCTGTTGGTTGGTTTGTGTTAGTGTGTTTGCAAAGTATGTCATATGAATTTTCGGGAGAGACGTACGAGGCGAAGCTTCTGTAGATGTGCTGGTAGTATCTCTTGGCTAGGACTTTGTATTGTGTGTTATGGAAGAGGTCGACGGGTAGATATTTTGTCCAGCCGGACTTCTGGATGCAATCGCGGTAGTAGTATCGTCTAAGGGTTTATGTTAGTCCTATACGCTTTCAACTTTAATCTCGGATGTGTTGTCCTTCTTCTTCTTCTGCTTCTCCCCTCATGTCGCAGGCCCGGTCCCAACCCGAAGAAAGTCCAACTTACGAGTAGAGACCTGTTGCCTTTTGCTTGACAATCTCCCAGTAATATCTCAGGACCCCTCCGAGGCCGGGCGATTCATTGTACACGTCCAAGAATGGCGCCCTCACGATAGTATTTTGCAGCAGACCAATGTCCTCCGCCATGGCATCTGTGTTGGTTTGCGCTTGCTCAAAGTTGACATTTGGTGAGGGCGAAATTTGGGATCGGGCTGCAGCTATGGCTTGCGCTTTATCTTGTCCGAGTTGTCTGTGCTTTGCTGGGTGTGACGGGGTGCTGGAGAAGGCGCGGCGGGAGGATGGGTGGGTTATGGTGGGTTGGGCGGCGTGCAGGAGGGTTTGGTGGCGGAGGAAGAGACATTGTCGTTGCAGCGCCGGTATCCGTATGCTCCGGAGTGGCATTTGTGAGGACATTGCGGGGGGCTGGCTTATGCTCGGGGCGAACGTTGGGCGTTCGCGATGAGGATGCTTAATATGTCAAAGTCGATCAATGTTCGGGCGCGAAGTTCGCGCTAGTGAGGTACATGTACGATTGGTCGCACCGTGCCCTGCTGAACTTGCACATTCACAACCTTGGAAGCTAGTTACAAACTACAAGGACCAATGGAGAGAGTACCGGATGCTTTTCTGGTCAGGAATACTGTTCAAGTGCACTTGGTCAGGTGAAAGCCGATTTCCGTTCTTTATGCGCAAATCTCATGTCGTCATATATTCTTCCACCTTTCTAACATAATACAAGTACATGCTCGGCAGGAGCAGAGTGGTGATACAAGACGCCGTGTATGCGTCGCAAAATCCCAACTTTTCATAACGCCGTTTGTATGCATCCAGTCCTATACATATTTACACCACCTCTATACCGGCGTTGGTAATCACATGTTACTGCTCTCTCCGAGGAACTTGAGCACACCTTCATATGTTCCAAACATGATGGCGGCACTAGGTACCACACGGAACATGTGAGGAACCAAACCGCCGTAGAGTGCTGCCATACCCTCTTCCTTCCATATTAGTCGAAAACACTGAATGAGGCCAGTGTACTTCTGTCGGCCATCTTCCATTGGTGCTTGCCGCAGACGCGTTCGCACAACCTCATGGGGATATGTGATGAGCGCTGCGACAAATTTGGCAGATCCAGCGGCAGTCAGCTTGCCAGTCCATGCTACAGTCTGGTCCCACACGGTTGGCGGTCTGCCACTAGCAATGACGCGCTCTTCTCTCCGTGCCAATGACAGCTTCATTTGCTCGTAAAGCATCCACTGTAATGTGCTCTCGGTAACGCCCAAGTAGCTTGCAGTCAATCCGCGATATAAGCCACGGACACCCTCCTTCCGTATGGTCTGCATGGTGCAGTCGAATGCGTTCTTGTATTGCCGCCCGCGGCCATCCGAGTGTGTGTTTTTGTCCAGTTGCAGTCGTGTCTTGACCAGCCAGATGGGATTCGTAGCGGTCCCAGTCACGATACCAGCCGCTGCTGCACTACACAGATGTACCCATGCTGCCTCTTGACCATTGTTGAAATGTGTGCTGATCAGACGCTTGCCGTTTCCGTATGCAAAGAAGTTGATTGCGCGTGCGGGGACTACTCCGATGAGATTTGGTCCCAGTCCTTTGAAGAGAGCTCGCCACCCCTCTGCCTTTGGGACCTGCCATAATATCTCTCCAGTTTCCCGTATGTGCAGTAGCGAGCTGCGGCCGAAGGACATGGTCTCGATGGGGGGCAGGCCGCGGGCGGTGCGCATTGCGGCGAGATGCTGCTGGTAGAAGGTGGATTGCAGCCGAGTCTTGAGGACATCGAGCGGGGCTGTCAAGGTTGCTGAGGCCATGCCACCCAGGCTGTGACAGTGTTAGTCCTCAAGGCGTGGTCCAGAGTGAACTGTAGTCTTACCCTCCGGCGACAAAATGCGCCCACGACTTTCCAGACTTGACATCTTGTTTAGCTACCGGTGTCCCATCTGGCTGTTTTGGAGGGGTGACTTCTCCCAGCTCTCGCGACGAAGGGGGCAGTGGTTGCAGCGGCTGGGTTGTGGCGTCTCGGAGGCCTCGAGGTCTGGGTGCTTCTTGCAGTGGCATCGAGGCAGGGGAGGCGCGTGGCGATTGGTGGCGGCGTGGGTTGAGGAAGGCGCACGCAAAGTCAAGGGTCGGAGGTTCGGGGCGTCGGCTGCTGTGGTATCATGAGGGGAAGTCGTCGCGCCGGGCAGTGGAGGGTGGTGGCATGTGTTTGCACATGCAGCGGTCCCCAGATTTTTGGAATGGCCATCCAAAGCGGCTAGCGGCTGGCGAGACTACCGCGGCGTCATTCACACCCCAGTGCCATGGATTGCGCTGTGAGCTCATCGAGGCCCCTGGGAAGAGCACACACCTCACGCAGCCATGCGACCAACATCGGCGTGCCTCGCGCCTGGCTTCGTCAAGCGGAGTCTGGACGAGTTCAAGCGCCTCTCCAACTTCGGTGAGCTCTGCAGCTGCATGTGTGCATGCGCCGCCACTGACACGCGCAGCACTCAAGCTCGAGGGCCTGCGCTCCCCGTCCAAGCCCTTTCCGCTTATGCACTTCGACCACGCTGAGGATCTGGAACGATGCAAGCGCATGAGCGACAAAGACATCGGCGGCTTCTCCACCGTCAACTTCGACCACCATCCTGTCTCCCAGACGGAACCCCCCCACGTCCGCTTCCATGGCACCATATCCACACAACTGCCACACAACCAGCCACACATCCAAAGAACGGGCTATGCCGGATGGAGGACACTTGATCGAGGCTCCACCATCTTTGGCAAGTCCCTGTGGGACGTGAGCATGTACAACTTCCTCGCAATCCAGTTCAAGTCGGACGGCCGCAAGTACTTTGTCAACGTGCAGACCGAGTCGATTGTTCCTACAGACATCCACCAGCACCTGCTGCACTCCAAGACACCGGGCGAGTGGGAAACCATTCTAATCAGGTGGAACGAGTTCGTGCGGACGAACCATGGGCAGGTCGTAGAGCCACAGAGGGAGATGTTGACACAGAAGGTGAGGACGGTGGGCATATCCTTGATAGACCGCATACCGGGGCCCTACGATCTGAGCATTAGCAAGATTTGGGCAACAAATGCGACAAACGAGGACGAATTTCTGAACAGCGCTCCTGTGCCGCGTTTGCAGTCAAGTGCAAACGATCTCAAGAAGGTCGCGAGGAAAGACTCAGGATTTGGCCATGCGTCACGGGAAACAGTTGCATAGATGTAGACGTTCATATCCATATCAAACTATGAAATCTTGTTTACAGTCGTGAAATGAAGTCTGTACCGCCAGATCGCCGGCAAATTGATGGCTTGGTAACCTAGGCACCAATCGCGTAGTGATTGGGGCACCTGGGCAGTCTTTCGGGCGCATGACTTCGCGACAAGTATTGTACGCGCTGCGCGCCGCCTCGGTTGTTCATTCCCTCCCACGACCTCCAGCAAACACCACATCCTGGACGTCGCAGCCTTGCCTGACAGTCAGCAATCGCCTTACCTGGATACAATGCACATATTGCGCGGAATCACACGACAAAGGTTTTTCTGTTGGCGATAATCGCCAACGCTGACACCGTCAACGCCCAGCGCTGTGTTCTGCTACAAGCATTAAACCGCCAAACAAACATGGCCACACCGCGCTACCTCACGGCGCAAAAGATCAGCCTTCTTGTCTTGACCCGTCTCTATTGCACTTCAAGTCTTCCCTATTCCGCTACGATACCCGTACTTTCCTTCATCTTGTCAAACAATCTTCCTTCGGCACCGTCCAGCGCTCGGCCACAGCGCTCCAACATCTCCAGTCAACAAGACACGTGTTTCTCAATCGATGCCTTTGAAGATGTACTTCAAGAACACCCCTCCAACATGCCGGGCCGAACTCTTCTCGATCTCTTCCTCAAACACATGTGGGAAATGAACTCTTTCGATGCGCTGCACGCTCTCTTCGACAGTATCCTAGATCTGGTTACACCTCCGCCACACGGTACACAAGATCAAGAATCACCAGATCGGATCCATCTTTCCAAGACATCACCACTTGGAGCATTTGTTCGTAGAGCGCACCTGGAATTCACGAGGCTGCAGTTCGACGATTCAATGAAACTATGGTCTTCATTTATCAGGTACAGAGCCCCAACAGCTCAATGGACAAAGAGATTGGCTGGCTTGGCATCAAGTGGTGTAGACATGGTTGTATCCGAGATGGGTCTGAGAGCTGGCGACGACATGTACGAGATCGCGTACGGGAATCTACAAGAAGATCAAGAGGAAGGAGCGGGCATGAGTTTGAACGATCTGGATCGAATCCTGGACTTCCAACTCGATAGGCTTCAGAGGTTCGGAGACCGTGTTCCTGGCGATATGAAGAGTCAACTTCGCAATATGGTCAAGTCGTCCGGCATTGTACATCGGCAAGCGCATCTCGTACAATTCTTCGATGCCTGGAAAGCCGGAGACTACACATCTGCTTTTGACAATCTACATCGCTACTACGATTACGCTATGCAGACTCGCGAGAAGATCCATTACCAGTATGCTTTACTGCATATGGCTATCCTTCAGGCCGACTTCGGCTGCTTTGGCGAAGCGATAGCTGCTATCAACGAGACAATTGCCACAGCCCGGGAGAACCAGGACATGACTTGTCTGAGCTTCAGTCTCAGCTGGCTGAATCATATGGCGAAAGCCTACCCCAAGCAGATGAGGGGTGCCGGTTACATGAGCATGCTCGGAACTGAGAGGGATGCGTTGGCCTTTTTGAAAGCGAAAGCCAAGGAGACCAAGATGTACAACCTGCTCTGCGCAAGTTTACTCAACGAGGCAAAGCTTTCTCTAGCGACGGCACGTAGTTCATGATCGCGTTGACAGACTACCAGGACTAACTCACACATAGGGCGACTCTATTCCCCGGGCATTAGAACATATTTATCAGTCTTCACATCTCAACATCAAAGAAAACGTCAACAGTTACGGTAGTCAAATGCTTCTCACAGGGACATTCTATCAGCGACTTGGCATCCCACATCTAGCCAACATTCATTACGAGCTTCTCCTCGATTGCTATTCACATTCCTGTCCGATTGAAGAACGTCTCCGTGCGATCGCTCGCAGAGCTTTCGTTACAAGCCAGAGCGGCCGCTACGGCGAGGCTATCATGATGCTAGAAGCTGTGGATTCTTCGGTGTACAAATCGCTCAAGTTTTACCAATTCTTGATACTTTGCATTGGCCTCATTAAGCTCAGGAGAGCCATTCGAAGGTACCATTTTACCCGCACCTGCCTAGATTCAAGTCAATCATGCTGACATCAGTGTAGATCCGACTGGTCAACGTCAACTCATTTGCTCGAAACCCTTAAACCGACAGCCTCGCCCTCTACCCCAACTCTCGATCCGGAACTCTCTTTCCTTCAACACGACACGTACATTGAGTACCTCATCTCCACATCGCAGTTTCCTCTAGCCTATCAATGCATTTCATTACTGGCACAATCTCTCAAAGAAGACAATGCAGACATCCAGCAGCGTGTTTCAGTGCTGCTAATGCAGGCAGAGTTATGGAGAAAAGCAGGTAAACCGGAGAGGGGCTTCAGCGTTGCGCTGCGGGCGGCAAGTGTGAGTTTCAGGGCGCGGCTTGCAAGTTCGCTATGGTCTGCAGTGGGCTGCCTGGGTGCGATACTGAATACTCTGGGGGAATGTCGAGAAGCGAGGAGGTTGGTCGAGACCGTGTTGCCGCAGGTACGTTGCCTTTTTATCCTTACTCGCTACGGAGTTGCATATGCTGATGTCTGGAGCAGGCTCTAGAAGGCGCAGATACCATGCTTACAGGCACTCTGTACTCGCACCTAGCAGACTCGTATATGGGTCTCGCCAATCCCACCGCCTTGACAGTCTCGACGTCGAACGCTGGTTCCCATCCCCCCTCAACACCGAGAGCAGGCGAGCTGACATCAAACCGTTCCCGTGTCGCAAACATCGCCAAAGCGGAACTCTACGTCGACCGGGCGAGGGAATGCTTCCAAAAAGCAGCGTATCTGGATGGAGAGTGCGAGCAGCTGATGAAGAAGGCGATTATAGCGAAATTGAGAGGTGATGAAAAGGTTGCAGAAGAATGGGCTATGAGACATAACAGTGTTTGGGATGAGGGTTATGGATCACAAGATGTGTAAGGCTGCTACCAGAATGTCACATATCACAGGGCAAGGTGCAGACGCAAAGGAAATGTATTGCTGGCTACCCCAGCTTGCTTTCGCTCGTCGTACTATATACACATTGAACCCCACACTTGACCCAAATACTGGCCCGCATGATTCTTGAATCAATGCTTGGGAGCGTACTGTGCAATAGCTTACTCATCCTTCTTGTGGTAGTTGACTTTATCGTTCCAGAAGAGGGTCTATCGTCAAGTCAGAACACTAGCCCATCACGTTGTCGTCGAAGTCTTACCTTGTCACCATCTCCCCAGAAGTAGTTCTTGGTACGGATGTTCTGGTATGCGTACTCGGGCCTCTCGGAGCGGGGGTTCTCGTGTTCCTCGTGGGCTACGTGCTCCCAATGAGCATCCCACCTGACCTTGGCGTTGACACTGGCGACGATGATGCAGGGGACGGCAACGCTATCATAGCATTAGCAGATTCTCTTGCTTTATCAACAACCCTTTTAATATGATGATCCGATACCACCATCCTCTCGCATGTGCCCTGGCTGCACGCCCTTCCCTCTGCCCCGTTTAACCCCCTCCACCTCCGGAACGGCCCCAAGTATCTAGGTACTTACTAGAGCGACAGCTTGCGCCAGAACTCGCCAGACTCAGCGGCGTGCTGAGCAATGTGGGCACGCTCGCGGTTGAACTCGTTGTCCTCGGTTCCGGCAAATTGCTTGGGGCTCTCGGAGCTGTAGTTGCGGCGGCCGGCGCGGGCAGGGGCGCGGGCGAGTGCCTGACGAGGCGCGGCGCGGGCGAAGGAGCGGGCGGCGAACATGGCGACGTTTGTTCGGCGTGATAGAGTGGAGGGAGGGTGCAATTGGCGTTGGCGTGAG
>Ga0265797_10001532_pt1 | contig 40526 bp, 29 predicted proteins | sample P2T30metagenome_FD_192433 | JGI IMG/M metagenome (GOLD analysis project Ga0265797, IMG submission 192433) | Plant litter microbial communities from East Loma Ridge, Irvine, California - P2 T30 | ecosystem: Environmental > Terrestrial > Plant litter > Unclassified | place: USA: California...
ATCATCCCCAACCCCCCCCCCCGCCAGTGCCCAGTAGTAGTAGTCTTCTTTCATCTCACGTGTAGGTAAGTTTACTGCGCCCGAAATCTACCCACCCTGTTCGCCCGAGGCTCCCCAGCAAAACGCCTCATGCTGCCCTGCCTCTGTTTCTTCGCTCCTGCTCGGTCTTGTGTCCGATTGCTGCCGCTGCAGCAAAGGGCCAGGCAAAAACTCGGCCTCTTTCCATCGGCAACCGTGGCGCGGCCCTGTCCACGGGCTCGAGCGGCGCCCGCTGCATGCTAGCTGGAAAGCCAGAAACAGAGCGCGACTGGCATGCTCCGCGTGGGATGGCTGCCGCACGGCTGGTGAAGGGAGTGGGGCACGCACAGGATGGGCTAGAAAGAGGGAGCCATCGAAGCCTATCACATGTAAGATTGTCTTGCCCTTCTGGAAGAGCGAGTCGTGTCCGCGCCGGGGTCAGCTTGTTGGCAACGCGAGTTTATTCGCTGTTGCTGCTGTGCTCGCTGTTGCTTGTTTTGCACTGGCGAACGCGATGATCGAGCGCACACGACAGAGGATGAAAGGTGTGTGGCGGCATCGATCGATGCATGCATGCAACCTGCTTGTCCGTAAAGAGCATTGCATGAGCCATGGGAATCGAGAATGATCGAGGAGAGCAACAACATAGCACTACGAGCTATTTCGCTGCTGCTACTGCAGTCCGCCTCGGCGATTGTCACAAACTCACGGCGTTTTCCGTCTTGCCTGCAGGGCTTCGAGTATATTTTGACTCTTGGTCGTTTCGACTGCGCATCAATTCTTCTGGGGGTGACGTTAAATCCTCGTCTCCGTGCAGCAGAACCCTGGGCTCAGTTGAGCGCCACAAGGGAGAATTATCATTAATTCTCCCTATGATCGACCTCTGCATTTTCGGAAGCCCACTCCGGCACATGAACCCACGCAGCGCGGTGGAGTGGTCGCCGACGCTTCATGTCCTGCTGCTGAGGCGTTCAGTGCTAGTGTGCTAGTCTAGATACTCGTCTAAATGGTACCATTGCAGTGAATGCATGTTTGACGGGTGGGTTTGACTGGGATCGAAGCAATATATGTACATGTAGAGATATATACTAGACGTAGGTATGGAGACGTGATAAAGTGGAATCTGGAGTCGCTAATGGGACGGCAAAGGGTTCTCGTGCGGAGTGCGAATCCGGAGAGAAAGGTATCCGGCAAAAAGCGTAAAAGTAACGAGCAGGCAGCTTCCCTGTCGCAGGTATTGTTTCATCGAACTCAGACATGCGAATGATCAAGTCAGCATGAGTTTTTCTCGAGACTTGTTCTGTAAGACTCGTTGTAACGAGTGACCTCGAAACCGGTTCAAACGCGTTGGTTTGCGCTCGCAGTAAAGGGCCGATGACGTTGGACCGTTGAGAGCGCACCGTTACAGCTTGCGCACTCGATTTGGCGCCGTCGTTGGTGTGAACGGTGATTAGGGCACGTGTTGTGCACTGATAAGACCTTTCCCATCACCGCTGTAATGCAATCTGATATGCCGACTAAACAACATCAGATTGTGAGTTCGCGAAAGGTGATGAGCAACACCATCACGCATATCGCTTGATGGCTCTATGTAGAGGCCCATAGTTGAACGCGTGTTGCCAATCATCCAAGGTGCCAGGATACCTTCCGATCGACTCATTCCCAAAGCGGTCGCGGGCGTTTTGAAACCATCTTGACAGCCTGGAGTTTCTAGAGTCATGCTGTGAGCTAGGCCCCGTCGCCATCCCGAGTGGAGAATCGCGCAAGCAGCATGGCAGCGTCGAGAGGGTCCTCGAGATGAGGCGCAGACTCCAGATGGCAGCCCGCCACGAGAGCTGTAAACCATGCATTGGCGGCGCCGCGAACCGCGCAGTGTCAAACAACTTGCATTCTTTGGCCGTTCCCGCGCGCTGGATTCGTGGAAGCACCGGAAGTCGAGCGCCGACGATGTCGAAAAATTGTTGTGGAGCCGGTGTGACGCCGGTCGGATTCCCTACTAGTCGTCGGTGGACCCGTCAAGTCTAGTTGCGAGACGCTGATAAGGCTGTGCAGCCACGCTCGACCTGGAGAACGAGTTATCATTACTTAAGCGCCCATGGGGTGAAGTGCAAGTCGCTCTCTAGAGGCATAGTTAAACGCCCTCCGGTCTTGGTCGGCACGTAGACGAGCGTGGCCGCAACGTCACTTTTAAGATCCGGCGGAGAAGGCATCCCAGGCGCGCGGATATGAAGAGACGGCTGCGAGTTCTTGTGCGCCCGAGGGCCGCAAAGCGCCAGCCGAAAGTTTCTCGTTTGCCGCTCCGGTCGCGCGAGGCTTTGACTCCGGTCTCGTAAACTAGGCAGGTAAAGGCCACCCTTTCACATGCCAGCCGGCCAGGTTCCGACGCCGTAGGCTTCAAGACCGGACATCACAGGTGGCAGGCCAGGCCAGCCCTTCCATGCCTGCTGAGTCCTGCCAGAGAGATACGGTCTTTTCCGAATGGCCGACTCACCCACGCGACGACGACGCCCCAACGCGCACGCGAGCAGCAACGCAGGATCTCATCGCAATGATGAGTCGGGTGAGAAGGCCCTGTGTGGGGGTTGGTCCCTTAGCCAGTACAATAGCGCCTAGCGTGTCAGATTATTAGCGGAGCGATCACCGTGAATCGGCAAACGTCAGCGTGTCTTGGTGAAGTGTTGGGGGCACTGAGGTCGCAGAGGCAAAGGGTAGCGAGCATCTAATCTGCTACCGAGCGCGAAGATCGCTTGCCAGTGGCGTTTTGTCTTGCTGATCTCGCGTGGATGAACGGACAAAGCAAATACATCTTGGAGAAAGCTGTAGCTGTACATAGCTTGTGCGTGCAGCGTGGGTGGTGGTCTCTGTATGGCCCGGCCTGCCACCTGCAGCTAGACAAGATAACGGTGGGGTCGCAATAGATAGGAGCCGGACAGTAGTGCCAGGGCTCTCGCGAGCGGCGCATTCATCCGTCAAGCCGGATACTGTCTGATGGAGACGGAAGAATAGCATGTCGACGGAGCAGGCAAGAGCAAGCGGCGGCCTTGAGAGGACGTGGAGTCTGGATGGCGGTTGCAAAGTGGTGAGGTGAGGCTGGCATGGCTTGCTGGATGCCAACAACTGCTTCCGACCTGATGCATTGGCGTCGTTGGCCGGCAAAAGAGGATGGGAAACCGGCAGTCGTGGCCAGGCGAAGAGGTCTTCGATTTGTGTGGAGCACCGTGGTCGAAGAGCACACGATCAATTTTTGGGAGGTGCGAAAAAGACTCCCAGTGGCATGCACCAGACCTAAATACATCGGCCACAAGACAACAAGGTCACGACCTATCTGATATCTATCACGACGGACTGCAACACGATAAGCGACCAGTCCGTATCCACGAATCGCCACCTGCACGCATGTCGCAAAACAGCGCCATTGCTCAGGAGGAGGATCTACGGCCTGGGCGCCGACCAACGACTGCGCACCACCAAAGACGGCCTGCCTACTTGGGTTATCTTCACCCACGTAACCATGCACTATCATGGCATCTTGTCGGCACGCCGCTGAGACCGCATGTTATCCAGATAGCGACACCGCTATCTGGATAAGACCATTGTTTACGATCTGGGGTACTTCGCAGATCTGGAGATAGAGTTGCGTTGCGTGCTCATTCACTACCGTGATCATCAGGGTCAAATAAAACGCTGCCGTTTGAGCACCACGCGGGCCGTATGACTTGCAGAAGCCTTGAGACCGCGTGCCTGGGAAGGGTTGATAAGAAGGTGAGTGGTGTGCACACGTGGTGCGATGGCGTGCCTTCATCAGGATTCCGATGACCTTGCGACATGACGGCCGAGGTATCAGCCATTGTGGTACTTCGCTCAAATCACCGAAAGTGAGCTGCAAGTCTTCTTGATCCATCTGTTTTACTCTCAAGCAGTAGTTGTTTCTAACCTTTTGAACGCCCCCGGAACGAAAGACGAGTATAGCAAGGTCGATTGTGTTCATTCATCATTACGTAGGCGTTGGCATCACAACCGCATCCAGCTTGAACCAGTCTAGATCTTCGAGGACGATCCGACACTCCTACCGTGGCCCAGGTCGTCAGTCATCATCATTACCTGCATTTATCAACATCAGATCGCTGCCGTTGTCGCCAAAGGAAAGCAAACTCACATGTGCTCGTGGAAGAAGTTGAGGAGCAGCTGGTACGCCTTTTCGTAGTCAGCCTTGACGGTGTCGTCCTTGAGGTCACCACGAGCAGCCATGAAGCCGTGAACTTGGTTTGGGAACCACTCGACAATGTTCTTGGTTTTGACAGCCTTCTGCCACTTCTCAACATCATCCTTGGGCTCGTCCTTTGACGGCAACATGGCGAAGGGAATGGTGATACCAGGGGCGTCGTTCGCATCAACCATGGCAGGGTGGCAAGATGCGGCAGCCTTGAAATAGGTACCCTCTTGAGAGCTCAAGTTGACGATCTTTCCTCCCCAGCAGTAGCCGACGACTCCCCATTGTTTGATGCTGGAGCGTTGTCCCTCAATTTCCTTCAAGACTTTAGGAATGCGCTCCAGAGTCTTCGGCGGCGCAGCCTGGGTGTTGAAAAACTCGCCGAGCTTCTTGCCCTTGTCGTCGTTGTCCGGAGGGTACCAGGAGATGTCAGCGGGCTTGCCGTCGAAGAAGTCTTAAGGAATCGGTACTGTCAGCTGGCGCTCGTTCAAGCTTGTCACAACATGAAACCATATCCGGGAGTATGTAGATGAGGGTGATTGAAGCAGTGCTACTCACCGGGCATGAACACCTGATACTGGTGGTCCTTGTCCGAGTGTGCGAGAATGTCGGCGCCCTGTAGCGTCTGCGGGAAGAAACCGAAGATGTCATAGACGACCAGGAGAGCGGATTTCGCGTCCTTGGGACCGGTGGCGTAAGTCTTCATGCCATTGATAGTGATCCACTCGCCCTTCTCCTTGTAACCCTCGGTGACGACGGGCGGGACGGTGCAGCAAGCTTTGGATTGGGTGGACATGGTTGCGAGTGCTCGTGAGCCAAGCCTGTTGTAGAAAGGTGATGTTTGTTTGAGACCTGCTCTGGTAGTAACGTGCAGTGAAGAGCGGAAAGTAGGAGAAAACTGTGAGATCAAGGTGGGAAGACCGCTATGATCGATGATGTTGCCGCACCGGCTCCATCTCACTCACATTCCCCTCAGTAGCATGACGTCGAGCAGCGTTCACGGGCCAGACTCCGTTTCCACATGCAGTCAATCAGTCTATTGCCGAAAGTCGGCAGCGCGGTGCCGAACTGAAGGAGACAAATAATTTACCAGCCCAGGTCCAAAAGGGTAACGTGTTGTAGGATAAACGTTACTTTACTGTTGCATAAGCAGTGTCAATCACAATCATCTCGATGCACCGATTTTCACGTCGCAGGATATGGAAGACAGCCTTACCTACGGTAGGTAAGGTAGATTAATGCAGCGAGAAGCAGTTCCGTTTGCTCGCGAGATATGATGTAGCTACTGTCCGTGCACGGGAGCTTGCACGCAGAGCATCCTCGACTTCAGCAGTCGCTGGCCATGAAGTGTATTCAGCACATCAATCAATTCCGCCAAAATGAGCTTCTTCAGGAACTTGTTCAAAGAGGTATTTGCTAGTCTCTCCAGCGTCTGCCATTAGAGGCGCGCAACTTCCATCCACGCACCGCGTGTGCTCAAATTTACAGTTCGCGTCTTCGTGGTCTTCAAGAATGGGCTGCTAACTATATTGTCTGTCAATAGTCCGCTAAGAAGGATGTCATCACCCTCTTCCACCACCCTTCCACTCCGGCTTCGATCCGCGCCCACACGCTTTTGAAGCAGACCGTAGCCAACGCGACCGCAACCGCTACCGAGGACCAGGCCGCCGACCACACCAAGCAGAGCAAGCTGGAGAGAACCGAGTTCACCCTCGGTACGTGAGACAAATCTGGAGAGATATGATCAATTGTATACGCGGATCGCAGGCTTACAGGGTACAATCGCAGATGTTCAAGAGTCCGCTCCTACCGCCGATCAGTTGACCAGCATCCTCGAATACCTTGGCCCAGCCCAAGCCGGCAGTGTGATTGCAGATGCTACCGGTACTACCGACGCGCTCAAGAAGTTCAAGGCAAACGAGAGTTTGTTCAAGGCACCAGTGACGGTTGACTGGATGAACGCCAGGGCTGGTATGTTAGAGCAAATGCTCATGACTTTGTGTTCCCGTGCGTGGGAAACAGTGAGCTGACATTACGACAGTGGTTGGCGACAACGAGAGTGAGATCATGAAGCTCATCCGCACTCTTCCCAAGGAGACGGAGAAAGTGTGAGCCATGATCGAGACGCATTTGTATGATATTGTGCGACGCTGTTGATACCTCCCAATGATTTCATTTGTACAGGCCACCATTCGATCAAAGTAGAATTGTAATCACGGCTGGCATGTAATTAAATGTGAACGGAGCAGACGCGACATCTTCGTGGCAGGCGTGGTTGTCTCGGGTATGTGCAGGAGACAAACGCAGACGCCCTACATTTTACAGGCTAACTTCACTACTCAATGAAGACTGGGGTATGGAGTGAAGAGTGCTCTGCAACGAGTGAGTTCTCGTTTCAATTTTTCTTTCGTGTCACCGTGGCCGCATTCGAGCACGTACTCCTGTGAAGGTCGCTCCTTCCCTTCATATCGCCACTTCCGCGACTGCAAACGGGGGCCTGCCGCTACATTCAATTCCTCTACAAACACGCATTCTCTTCTCTTCGCAACACTCTCGCGGCATCCATCGCCGCAGTCCTTGAATCTTTGCACAAACACACGCTCACACGCTCACGCGCACACGCACACACGCTCCAGTTAGTCGGTATCACTTTGCCTGCTCCTTGGGCACCACACGATCGCTCTGAGGCGTCGCCACCCTTTCGCTCCACTCAGCAAGACCACTATCATTCAATCAACCGACAACATCGCAACTCAAAAGTTTCACCGTCTCGGTATGGCGCCCACTTCGCGCCTGCCAAACGGTGACAGTCTTGCCAATCGGAATGAGCAGCTTCCAAACTGCATTCTCGCATCCAGCAACCGTTTCGCGGATCTCGAGCCTTTCTGCGACAATCTCTATCTCAGCAACAAGACCAAGTGGGGTAGCATTCTACCTTTCGAGTTCCCACAGAATGCCACAAAAGATGTCGAGGAGAGGTTCCTCCGCAAGTTCTTCACTGAAGTCGAGATCCATATGCAAGGTGGAGCTCATGGCACCGGTTCAGGATTTCGCTTTCTAAAGCAAGCATGGTACAGCCTCGCCTTGCGGAATCTCTACAAGGGTATTCCTGGCATTGCCAACAAGTGGATGGAGGAGAACGTCGCTCTGTTGGAAGATCCGGCTATGCGTGGGCATCTGTGCGAGCCCGAGGTCACCCCTGAAACTTTCTTCTTATCGCACGAGATTCAGGAGCACGGCAGGAAGTTACTCACATTCGTGGTCCCGGTCATTCAGGCTATGACGAAAGACAGGCATGAGCAGCCAGTTCCAAGGACTTCAGGTGCTGAAGGCCGGCCACTGACGGCCATTGTCGCTCCGGTGTTCGACGACGGCGAGGGTGAATCGCGTTCCACAGCTCCGGTTATGGCTGGGCCCAGAAACCCAGCCGCATCTACTACAGCAAACAGAACACTTCCCTCTACACACGCCACAGCACCCACTGATCCGCATGCAGCGCCACTTTCAAAATACCAAGGAGCTACGAGCCAGCGCCCGGCACCGCGAGATTCTAGAGATTTCACTCCCAGCTACAACCACCACACTCAGCAGATCAACGGTCGCAAGCGCGACAATCATAATGGCAGTAGCAGCGGCGCTCGCCCTCTCGTTAGTGCTCGGCGCCAGAGTGAGAACCATCACCATTCCGGCCCCAACGTGCGCTCAGCTCGGGGAGGGTTCAGCTCGGGCGCACCATCTTTCGTCAACTCAGTCCCAGGTCCTATGACTGCAGCATCGTCCAGCACTCAATTCCCGTTTTACGGCGCGATGCCGGGCCAACCCTACCACACTCAAAATTCGTTCAACGCATCTCGTCAGCAATTTTCGCAGCCGAGGCATTTCTCCGATCACAGCGATGAGCGATTCTCAAACAATAAGGCAAGGAACACGAGTTTCAACGAATTCTCCAACACGATTGGTGATGCCCGGCGCACCAGCTTTGGATCGCGTGGCGGAAGTATTCGCGGCCAGCATCGCGGCGGCCGTGGCCGAGGCGGTCGAGGCAGGGACTCATTCCACGGGCCTGGACTATCATCAGATGAACAGTCATCAATCGACCAGGCATCGAGCGATTACTACTCAAAGTCCGGTTACGGCCACGTGAAACGCCACAGCAGCGCCTATCAAGAGAACACATGGCGCAGCAGCAGTGAACATCCTCAGGTTGAGAATCTGCTACCACATCGCGTGCTTTCTGGACCTGATCAATACCCAGCGTTCCAAGATTACCAAGGTGCAACAGGAACGCGACTGTTGCCTCCATTCATCTTTCCTCATGGACCCACGGCCTACCCTCAGAGCCGCCCAACCCTGCATCGCTCATTGCAAGCCGACATGACCCAGAATTCCCCAGAGCTACCTGACTGTGAGGTCGGGAGGACCTACATTGGTGCCGACGCTGTTCATGTGAACCAGCTGGTCGTCTTCAATATTCCTACGGACGCCACGGAGCTCGAGGTCGCCAAAGCATTCGCTCATGCCTGCGATGTTGAGGTGGTTGATGTAAGATTTCCACACAGACCAGATCCCGTCGTCGCTCATGTTTACCAAGCACACAAGCTGGCCATCATCAAATTCCGGAATCATGAGGTTGCACGTCGGGTGCTAGATCTCAGAGAAGTCGATTTGTATGGTCGGCCGCTACGTATTGAGGTACCGCGTGGTTACGTGGATGAGAATCGCCCAAATCCTGGAAGACCGTTCATCCCCACTTATCGCAACCAGAGTCTGTACGGACTGCCACCTCAGGATGTCAACCTCTGGTCTCATGAGCCTGCAAACACCACTGTACAGCCGCCTCAATACAATGTGCAGATGAAGGGCGGTGCCAGCTTTGTCCAGCCGAGTCAGGCTAGCTATGCGAGCTACATGCCTTCAATGCCCTTCTATCCCGCTAAAGGGGAGCAGGCTCTCTCTGTGGTGCAATCTGTCAACGCTACTCCCGTGGCTTCTGGTCCAAATACGCCCAAGAAGCAACAGAGCAAGAACAAGAAGAAGAACAAGAAGAACAAGACGCCTCTTTGTAGCGAGGTTGAGGGCGAGAATGATGTCGCACATGCAAAATTCATTGCTCACGAGACTCCCGTGAAGCCTTCGAAGCAGAGGCAGCAGGATCATCCGGCATCACTCAGTAACGATATGTCGCTGGTGCCCGAACAAACTCAATTTTTGAACAAGTTGTCTGCATCAGAAGATGCCAAGGAGTTGAAACCCCTTCAGTCAGGAAGCTCGGTTGCTTATAGCGACGACGCGGTGTCAGCCAACGGCAAGCCTTTGTCCGAGACGCCCCAAGAGCCACAGGGCCAGGAGCTGAAGAGGCAATCCTCGGAGAAGCGCCACAATGCGTCGAAGGATGCACCGGCAAGTGAGCCCACCATCGAGCCGAGGACCCCTTCGATAGCCGGGCCCATGAGCCCATCGAGGGTCTTCCCAACGACGAAGCAGACCAGCGATCATCCTCATGACTGTCGTCCCGAAGTAAAATCCAGAACTACAGCGAAAGTCTCGCCTCGCTCACAAGTGCCGGTTCCATCGTCTAACGAGTTGGTCCCAAGCCCTAATCACGCTGCAGTGTCATCGTTGAGCGAGAGACATCTCTTACCATCGCAGCCTTCACCGTCATTGAGTGGTAGCATTCGTCCTGCGTCTGTTGACAGGAAACTGTCGGATTCCGACCACGTCGACGAGAGCTTCCATACTGCTAGCGCGTCACCGCCTGAAGACAAGCAGATACAGTTCAAAGATGCTACAGCGCACTCCGAATTACCTTCCCAACTTGCCCAGCCAACCAGCGTCAAACCGACCCCTCGCAGTTCTGTCAGTCCATCGCAGACCAGCAAGACCGTTGCGCCGATCACTCCAAAGCGTTCGCCCAAGGCAGGGGTGCATGCCTCAACTCAAAACACAACTCCTTCCGAGGACAAGGCACATTCTGCTGGCAGTAAGAAAGACCACAAACTGCGAAACTCCACGTCGCAGTACGATGTTCCCGACGTCTCAGGTAACTCAAAGGCCATTTGCACCGCTCAAAAGACAGGTGAATGCGACAATGAAGTCTCAACAACGTCTGCAATCACAGTGCCACAGCATGTTCTTCCTGCAACCCCGAACCTCCAGCATGGACCCACACGCAACGACATGTCAGACAGCCGACCCAACAAGCAGCTGACTGGATCAACGCAAAAGCGTGCGGTGTCCAGCAGCTCAATTCCGCCAACATTGGCTGCTGCTAATCACAATGCACGCACGGCACCTGCACCATCACAGGTTTCGGCCTCGCCACATTCCCCGGGGAGTTCCGTGAGCAAGTCGAAGGGACCGGCAAAGAAAGGACCCAGTCAGACAGAGTCTTTGAGCATGTTCGGTAAGAAACAGCAGAAGCAGAAGAAGCCGGGCAAGGGTAAGGGAACGCTCAAGGGCAAGCCACTGGATTCCGGAAGCACTTCTGGCCTCTCTGATGGCATTAATAGCCGCGATAGTGGCGTTGCAACTCCGGCCAGCACAGTGAACGATCCCACGGCTAGGAAGAGACCATCATCGCTCAAAGTTACCACCACAACCTCAAGGCTCGACAGCACAGCAGACAATAACTCCAACCCCGATGATACCAAATCTACTGTAAGTAGACAAGAGTCTCCTGGCAAAGGAGGGATACTGGGTGGTCTGGGCAGAGTCTTCTTCAGTACGGCGAGTTCCCCAAGCGTGTCCGGTCATGAAACTATGCCGCAAGACACCACGTTCGATAAGAAGCTAACGTTTTCGAAGGCTCTGGTGGCACTGGCACCGATCACGTCCAGCAATGAGGGCGACCTCGTCGACAACGAAAGCGTGACATCTGACCAGCAAAACTCCGTCATGTCCAATGATACGCATGTTGCCAGCTTGAGCGCGTCGATCTTCGGTAACGCCGAAGTCAGAGAAGCAAGGAGAAAGAAGCGCAATAGAGACAGAAAATCGAAAAAAAAAGGTGTTGGACAGAAGGGAGGTGTCTTGATCATGGGTGCAAAAGGAGATGCAGGTGGAACGTTAGTTTCGTTGGAGGATGTTCCGGACGTCCGCGAAGTCACGAGTGATGCTCGTGACTTGAAGTCTGACAATCCCTCTGACGAATCTTCGACGACAATGGGTCGTCCCACACCACCAGTATCCCCTAAGAGGCTTTCGGAGAGCAAGAGAAGACGCGTCGAAAACAGGATGAACGGGACTGAACACATCATCACACCACCAGCTCCTCGCAACCGACACATCAAGAGGAAGTCGTACAGCAGATCCGCATCTTCAACCACGAAACAGGCCACGTCACCAACGCCTGCTCATCCGATTTCCGAGACTGAGATTGATCAGCAAAACAGAATTCTGCGGGTGTATCACATTGAGAACAGTGACGAGGATGATGATGACCCTCAGCAAAGGAGGCCTAGGGTGCTAATTATCGCTCGCTCTGGGGAGAATGAAGGCAATCGCAGATTTTCTTTGACCGCTGATGAGGAAAGCGGGAGATTCAAGTTCATCCATTTTGGTCAAGGCGGTGATGACGAGAGCGACCCGGTGATCTTGATTTCTGACCGCTTGGCGGCGACAAGGCCAACGGACACACCAGTTGGGCGGATCCTAGAGGAAGTAGACTCGGAGGATGAGTCGAGCAAGTGAGACGGCCCCAGCGGAAGTATACATCCTCTCTTCTCCGTCTATTCCCCAAGTTTCGCAAGGCAAAGGCAAAGGGTACATACAGTAGCTTGCAATGAAAATGACCAAATAAAGATCATCTGATTTGTTTGCCGTGATATCGTATGAATGGTGACGGAATTTGTGGTAATGTTTGCATTGGAGGACAGCATTAGATACAGTGCTTGATCTAGCGAGCCGCATTCGTTCCATCCGCAATGCTCGCCATTGCGATCCCCATCCTTCCAGTATCACGGAAGCCAAATGTGGAGGCCTCGCATGTTCTCCGGTCCAGGGCGCCCAAAAACATACATGACGTTGCAAGGAAAAGCCAGATGTCAAACAGCAAAGGTCATGAACGCCGTTGGGGGTTGTTCCATTTGCTTTTCCGCTACTGCAACCTCCCACCCGTCCTCGAACGACGACTCATCAAAACTCCTCCATCGCTCATGAATCCAGCGTGCTCATCCCGAATGTGGTTGTTGGCGTTTAAGAGGTCGGGTTGGGGTTCATCTTGCGCTTGCCGCCGGTCATGACGACGTTTACGAAGCGGCGGGTGTAGGTGACGCGCTTCTTCGCGCGGCCCTTGGGGACCTTCTTCTTCTCCTGCTTCTCGACCTGTGTGCGCGTGCTGCGTTAGCTGACGGTGTCCTGGTGTGGTCGTGTCGATGGCGGTGGGTGCGGAGTCGTCGGGCGGGGTGGCGAAAGCGCTCTGGGACACCGGAGTGAGGGTGTTCTATCGTACCTTGGGGGTCTGCGACTTGACCTTACCGGCACGCGCGAGCGAACCGTGGACCTTACCCATGTTGGCGTTTGATCTGGGGTTTTAGATTTGTCGTCGGAGTCGTCTGTGTGGCGCGGCAAGAAGAGTCAGTCTGATGGCCCTGCGACGGTGCTTCCGGTGCGCAAATTCGACGGATTTTGGACGAACAGCAATTCCTGTGTTGCTGGCTAGATCGATGCGGGCGGTAGGATTCGACGTACCTGTTGCGATGGATTTGACGTCGTCGCTGTGGTCGCTGTGAGATGTCGGAGATGTCGTCAAATTCACAAGTGGTCCTTCCCCCAAATTCTCTTGGCACAACCTGAGGCAGAAGTCGTGTCCCGGGCCGAGGATCGGATAAGATCGCTATTGCTTTGAGCTTCATGTGCTCGTGCTTCATCTTGCCTTGACTTGAACCTACAGCATATACTCGCAAGCATGCATCTCTCTTGGACTGTCAGCTCGCTGTTGGGCGTGGCGTCTGCTCTATCAGTCACTCACAATGAGCCCCAGCATGTGTTCTCGAACCCGCCCGTCGACGAGCAGTACTACAAAATCCCGACCGTCCATGAATCAGCGGTGATGGCGAGACGGATCTTGCATCTCGCGTCGCAAGGCACTCTGGTGACCTCGTTTCCGGAAAAGGATAGCAACAGCAACACGGCCATGGAGCAAGATGTGGAAGCGCAGTGGGGTCTACCATCAGGCTTGGAAGGCAGTCCGATCGGATTGATGGAGTATATCGGCGACTGTGAAAAAGACGGCAACCCGACCCTGCTCGCGATTGATATCGCTACGCCTTTCCGCAACTACAAAGCCGGCAGCAACATCTCGCTCGCGGTCCGCTGGTGGCCGACCCAGACGCATACTTATTCATTCTTCGGGAATGGTGGGGAGGACATCCCAACTCCTCACACACCCGCTGCTCTTCCGCGCTTCAGCTTGCACGGCCGTCTGGAAGAGTTCGATATGACGGATGTCCGTAACGCAAAGATCCCGATATGCTTCGTTCGTAAGCACCCGGACTCTGTCCTTTGGCAGCCGGGCAATGATGTACACAGCTCGAAGTATGTGCGCTTCGTTGTGGAAGAGGTCTTCTGGTTTGGTGGGTTTGGCGACCGAGCTAGGATTGGGTGGATCCCTGTTGAGGAGTGGCGCAATGTCACGAAGCAGGAGGTCGATGAATTGAGGCTCCCCGGTGAGAAGAAGCAGAAGAAGGCGTGGTGGAAAGACTTGTTGTAATTTGACGATGGAGGTGTTGCTTACGAGCAAGAACTTGTCTCGACACGGTGATGAGTTCTGCGAAATACTGTACGGGTCATGAGATCCGGATATAGATTGCATAGTTGATAGCGAACATGAAATCAGAACGAGCAATGAGACGACATGGTGAACGGCATGAAGATGCATGGGCTGAGGGCTCTCGCACCACGAAATACACTGTGCGTATGGTGACGGTCACCCAGTGATTCAGCAGTTCATTATTTTTGAGACCACACGGTCATCATGTCACCTCTTATACATGCTTCAACTAAACTGGCGCGATGCGATTGGTGCTCGCTCGTGGCTTGGCGCTGACTTCATTGAAGCAAGAATATCTCACTTCAATATGCGTCAGTCCTCCTTCGTCCCACGACCACCATCATCATCATCATCATCATCATCAAACGTCTGGTGCAGTGCGTACCTGTAAGCGTGTATCACAACAATAGGCATATGAGATGTTGAGGGTTTTCATTGGATATACTTGAGAAGCGATGCGATCTCTTTGCGAAAAAGCAAAACATAGCGGACAGCTACTATCCGTTCGCACATTTTCAATTGTGTTCTCCATGCCTCTAGAAGATTTTGAACACTGTGTCATTGGGATGTCTTAATGCAACGCTACACTAATGCAAACGCAAATGTCAGGAGACCACGCCACGCTCACGCAATCCTTGACCGAGGAGGCGCAATCCCGATACCAAAACTAAAAAACGACATCTCACACCTGATCCCTCGTGTCACGACCCTCGCACCCCTAAGGGTCGGCAACACTCGCGTTGAGCCTCTGGAACGCATTCACATCGCGATTGACATTGGCAGCAGCTGGCGGCGCAGTCAGGCCCTGCGACCGGATGATCCAGTCCCAGTGCGAAGTGTCCAGGACTAGGTGTTCGTTGTTCCTGGCAAACTCGAGACACTGGGTCATGAGCAAGCGGTCGTTGCCTGCAGGCCAATTGACAACGCCGTCGTACACGTCCGACAGCAGCATATGACCGGGCTGCACAGGCTTGCCCGGCTCATACTCTACCTTGAAACGCCATGCACTGGCAGTCAAATTATTCTGCGGCCCGTGGCGCACTCTGAAGTCCTGCGAGTTGTGTCTCGAGCGGTCTTCCGAGGGCACGCCATTAATCAACTTGCAACCTGCCGAGATATGTTTCTGGATCCTGCCGTTCGTCTTCTGCCATTCGTACTCGTCAAGAGCGCCGATCGCGTGTAGCTGCGCCTTGCTCAGGGCCTCGCGTGTCCATCCGTTCCGGACCGCGCGCGCCACCAGTTCTGGAATCATGAACCAGTTTGGGCAGAACGTACAGATCTCAACGATGCCGATCTCAACGTTGGCAGGCCATACAAGACCCTGAGAAGGTCGGCCAAAGTGCAACGCGAGATGGTATCTTGCTCCAGCCGGAGGCACAGCACTCACTGGTGGTGCGTCTTGGCTTTGTGGTGCGTTGCTGAGAGGGGTGCCGTTTGACCCAATGGGTGCGAGAGGATGATGTCCAGTCGTGGTGCCAGTTGCTGTGGAGCATGGCAGGACTGCCGCGTTGGGGCGTGGATCATAGATTGGGATCCGCGCTGCAGGATCGACCCGAGGGGCGTTTAGGTCTTCGTCGTGTACGGGCTGGTATCTGCATGCCGCATAGCTGTCGACATCCTGCTGGTTCTGGAGTGCGTTAGCTTCTTGCTCGTTGCGACAACTTGAGTGAGCCGACGAACCCTTTCCTCGAAGCCAAACTCCGGTTCTGCTCCTCCGACCCGAGTGAAGTCGAAAATGTTTAGAAGCTCTCGGTGCAGTCTGGCGGACTCAGATGCTGTGGTCGGTAGGTCGTGCATGTTGTTCAGCTTGGCCTTTGGCGTAGGTTGTGATAGCGCGGGGCGGCGTCGATGTGTATTTTCGCCGTCCGTTTCGCTCTGTCGATGGGTGCTTCCATCTTGCCAATGCTGGTGGCCGGCTTTTATGCCATTCGACGGCAACATCCGGAACGCACTTGGCAAACAGTGTCTTTTCACTGACGTACTCGTGTAGTACAATCGCTAGGTTACGGCTTGCTGGTCTCTGGATTCACTCTTATATAGCTGGTAAAGAGGTGTGCTAAGCTGAACGTTGTGTGGGAAGGTAGGCTTTCTTCTACGGTAGAGGCACTCGGAAACAAAAATCAAAACTTCACTTACCTCCGCAAGCGATGATACTTGCTATTCATTGTACCACTAGTTGTCAGAGACCAAGCAAGCAAAAAAGGTCTTTGCATTAACAAGACAGTTCGATTGTTAGGTCTTAATAGTGTCTCTTCCACAGAGACAAGAAGATTATTGGTTTGGTTCTCGCCTGATCAAGCATCTAATAGCGGCAAGCCGCCTAGGTTTGCTCTTTCGCTAAGGCTTTGTCGACTATCACTCGTAGTGGATCATAGCTGGCTTCAGATCAGGCAGTGTCAGACTCTTCGGCGGAGGTTTTCTCAACTATTCACGTTTTGTAAAACGTCCGACACTAACGTACGCAACTCCTTAGCAACCCGATTGAACAACCTTCTCCGCGACCTTCTCAAGATCCTCATTCTCCAAACCTAACACGCCCATCGCGAACTCCTCCCTCTCTTCCCAGTTCCCCTCAATCGCACCTAGAAGCCAGACCAAGTTCTCAATCGCCTCCTTGTCTCCCTCGTCGCGCAGCGCCTTCTGCTCGCGCTCATAAGCCTCCGCCTCCAACCACTGCACATCATACTTAGCTCCACTAGCCTTCTCGAACGCCTTCAGAATCGCCACCTGCGTCACGCAAAAGCTCTGAACGAACAACACGCGGTTCGCCGTCTCAGCAGGGCGCTGCAAGATCCGAGACGTCGCCTCGCCAACTCGAGTAAGTGTACTGTAAGACGCTTTCAGATCGCCGGGCTTGACCAAGTCTGCCCGCCTCTCTTGCGGCCAGATGTGCAGGAAGGCGGTCGCCCAGTCAAAAAAGTGACCACATACGATGCTGCTCCATGTGAAACCCGCATGGTCTCTCGCGAGATCAGAGAGGTAGCTGCGCAGCTCGGTCTTGTTGGCAAAGAGCGGGACGCAGTCCTGAGCGTGCGGGCTCGAGGAATCGCACGAGCCGAAATCGGCGGGGATGAAGCGCTTGACGCCTGCTTTGACGGAGGCGTCGGCGAGGCGCTTCTGGATGTCGACTTGGGTGCCTTTGATTGTGACGATGACGGCGTCTTGGTTGGTGAAGATGGGCACTAAGTCTTCTACCGCGAAGGCGTCGTTGACTTCGGCCACTTTCACGCCGGCTGGGTAGTCGGGTGCGGACTTGGAGGATGAGCGCTTGAGGACTGTTACGTTGAAGCCGTCATTGACTAAAGCGTGGAGGACCATGGGACCGACGGTGCCATTGGCGCCCAGCAGGCAGACGTTCTTGATGGACATTTTGTGAAGCTGCAGTGGCCAAGAAAGTGAATTGGCTCGTGGAAACGTAGAAGTGAAGTTCGATGGACCTGCACTGGATGCTTGCAATTGAATAGACGTGCTTTGACCTTTAGCTCGTTGATCAATTTGTGGTGGAAGCACGAAATCGGTTCCGTGTATCTTCTTCTACGTCGTTAGAGAGGTTCGAGATCGCTTACGTACAACCTTAGAATGCTAGATAGCCGTCGGTCATTGCAATGCTCAATTCTACGCATCTCCGGGATGGCTAATACGGCTGTGAACCTTATTCGGTAAGTTGTCATTGTGTGGAAATGCGTATGTGTAACAACCAAGTTCAAAAGTAGCGGATCATCTGTACAAAGGTCACAGAATCGCTTGCTACGTCTCTTAGATGCACTTCTCTAGCATTCCGAGTCGTTTCGATCATACATATACTATTAGTAAAAGTGAAATTCGCTCTTGTGCCTATGCTTCTTGAGAGGTGGTTCCCCAGGTTGGGACTGAGAACTTGTGTTCGAAGTTCGATAGATGATAACTCAATTACCACACGTACGAATACTGGTGTCACCCTGGCTTTCCCTGACGATGGCAAGAAATTGACAGTCCCCTGATCGATACCAGGCGTCTAAAGTCTCATTGTAGCATTCGACCGGCCCGTAACCTCGTTGCCAAAGTCGCCGCTCTGCGTAGTAAAGTCGGAATGAACACCCAAGTTCTCGATCCTTCCAAGCAAGAACTCCAGCTGTCTGTAAGCCGCCGTGGGAGCATACTGCGGAACCTGTATCGAGTAATCAGCTCATGCACAATCTTGCGTTGAACAACTTGACTCACCATGTGACCAGAAAGCTCGATTGTGACATAGGTGAGACCACGCTCAGTGTGCCACTTGCCAAAATTGCCAGCACCAGCAAGAGTTCCCAAGTTCAACTCCTCGTGGTAGGGAACGAAGAAATCGTTTTCGGGATAGCTGCTGAAGCCCTGAGCGCCGTTCCAGGTCATGTTTTGAATCGTCATGAGCGTCCCGTTAGCCAAAAGGATGAAGTCAAGCATTCCGTGGCCAATGACCGTACGGTTGTTCTTCTCGATGACACGCGGGAGGATGCTGAGGCCAGATGGAGGGGATGTATCGTCGTCGAGGACGCCATCGCTACACTCGTCCCATGCCTGTACCGGAGCGTTGATGGCACGCTGCACCTCGGTACGGTTAAAGTAAACAGAGGCGCCTTCGGGGAGATAACCAATGCTTCCAGGGAAACCCAACACATCCCAAAGCAACGGGCATGTGGTGGCAACTTGGTAGACATCCCAGCAAGGGTTGATCAACAGCGCGGCTTCGTAGATCTCTTCCTGTATGGCTATGTCAGATCGATTCTGCAGTATAGTAGACCTTTAGGTTCACGTGGACACTTACCCATAGCGAACATCCGGTCACATTAGCACCGATATTCGGAGGATCCGGAAGAACTCCCTTGGGTGGGAAAGTCATTGCCTCTTGCCAGAACTCGGCATAGCCACAGGACTCCCATTTCTCGTGAAGGTGGCCCATGAACGTTTCATTGAAGCTGAAGAGGCCTGACCAGTAGTCGACAAACGGCACTGACGGAATCTCGTTGGTGACGGCATCGTATGAAACGGACGGGTCGTAAATCATGATGGAATCGAGATTGTAGTAAGTGGTGTCGGACGCGTTGTGCATGGCATCAGCGATGTAGGGCACACTGTCGTATGTCAGTCAGGTGATATCCATTTCCCGGAAAGAGTGGACTTACTAGTATCCTGCATAGGATTCGCCGGCGATGTAGACCTTGCGGCCGTGACTAAGGTAGCATCGTCAGCCATATGTCCGGCTATGTCGCTCTCAACTGTAGGTCACTTACAGCGCAAAGGTGTCCATGAAGTTCTTGAAAAATCCAAGGAATTGGGCGGCAGCCTCAACTTCATCCTTAGGGGCACCATCACTGCCGATATGGCTGAAACCAGTACCTGCAGGCTGTTCAACCCAGACAACGTTGGTCAAGTTCGACCATGCCCAGTTGTTCTTCACAGGCAAGTAGGTACCGTATTGCCACAGGAATGGGCCATTCTCCTGAAGGAAGCCTTCAAGACTAGAACAGCCCGGTCCACCATTGAGCCAGATCAAGATCTCGTCGCCAGCGAGTTCGTTGGCCGACGGAACGAACCAAAAGTACAACTCGGACGCATTAGACTTGTCGGAGACTGGCAACAGACCGGCGTAGGACTCGCCAATGTCGAAGTTGACATCGGGGATTGCAGTCCCATCAACGGCAAACTTGGTGGTGTTGGCGTTTTGAGGCAGAATGAAAGTCTGGTTCTTGCCGCCATATGAGGGAGGAGCATTGCGTGTGTCCAGATGGGTGACTGGACGTGCCTTTTCGAGAAGATGGCGCTTGTTCACATGGGCCGGATTGCGTGACAAGGCAAGTGAAGTGCTCGCAAGAGCGAGGAAAGCTAGGCTGCGCATCTTAGTCCGGACAGTCTTCGCGTTGACCAGTGTCGAGATGGGGAAAGAGCAGAAGGATACAATGCAGGAATGGCATTCCAGCGAGGGCTTGATATTGTTGTAGCTGAGAGCTCACCGCGTCACTGCTGTGACCGTGCCAGCCACTTGCTCGCGATACGTTCGGCCACTTTCATGTTACCTCGCGTAACAACATGGCCAGGTCGACGATGGCATCCAATCACCGCCGGCCATGGTACAAAGCTTTTCGGGGCATGATGATATGCTTGCTTGTCGAGGCTTAGCCTTCAGATAAGACCTCGTCGTCGATGATGAGCATCGTCCCGGGCACTGAGCCTAAAAAGGAAGGTCCTCGGCTCAAAGCGGCACTTGAAGCAGCGACCCGTCAAATTCCTGATCAAAAGTGGGAGCGACGCGTTCTCACGCAAAACACAGTATGCCGTTCACTGGGAGGAACAGCGAGTCGTCTATCGTGTGGGACGCATTAGGTTTGTTAAACTCGAAGGTTGCACAATGCTAAATCGAGGGTTAGGGTTGGGGTTGTGATGCTATGGACACGCGGACATCGATCAGCGAGTACGCTCGATTCATCGCTATTATTGTGAGTGAAAATACTGTACTAAGATAGCTAGCTAGTCGGTGTTCGTTGTCATCGACGACATGCCTTCATTAGCTCGGTTTGCGTAGAGTGAAGCATACGGTACTGTGCTTCGACTCATGCATGTTTAGCTTCAGACAACAACATTCAACCAACAGACGACACCTGTCAAACCTACATCAATTCAAGCATAATCTAACAACCATTCGGAGCCAAAAACTACATGACCTAAATTGATTGATAACTCACATCCCACCCAAAGCACTCCTTTGCCTCATTCGAGGTGCGTTTCGTACAGATAAGACCACCGAGATTTGAAGGACAGCAGAAGAGCCTACCAAGGACTCGCCATCTCACCGTCCAACGAGAAACACCGAGCTATACGTACATCAATCGTCAAATATGTACATCTCCGAAATATAAAACGGAGTTCCACGTCGATTCGTCACCTAGAGGGAACACGCAAAAGAAACAGTTACAAGAGTGACGTGACGACGGTAGAAACACATCGACAGACAACCAGTATCCAACACCAGTACGCAGCCTGTCGTTCGCCATCCTAAAGAGCACTAGAAACAAGTTCATTAGTCCAACAAAGACATCAAAGAGAGATCGACCTTGCCACATACTCATGTATAATAACAATCAGCAATCGCATCGACAACTCGACTCCGACTCCAACGCCGACTACCCTCTCCCTCTGTCAAATTGAGTGAGACACCGCTTCTACCTACCCTACCTACCTACCCATCCCAAACCCACAAACGTCCCCTCGGCAGCCAGGAAAGCGATAAAGAAACCCACTGGCAAGCCGTAGCGAATCCACCATGCCCGTCTCACATTCTTCAAACGGCAGACGTGGAGATCAAAATGTCTTTGTGGGGGATCATGTGTTTCCACCTGCTTCATACTGAGATCCCGAGAACACCAACCAAGCAAACGGCGGAGAATAAAAAACGCTCTTGCATATAGCAGGAGGAAAGTAAGGAGGAGGCGGGAAAACCAGAAACCTTGCCGCGGATATTAAAAGACATAAGAGGGAAGAGGGAAATGAGACAACGTCTCAAGCTGAAGGCGTTGAAAGTCTTGGGGAGACAGAGACACAGGAGGTAAAGCTTCGCGTTTTTTTTTTGTGTGGAGTCGTGGTTCATATAACGGTTTCGCGCTTTGGCCGATTCTTTTCTTTCCTGACTGCTGCCGCATGTCGCGGGTAGAGTATGGAGGGTTGTGGGGAAGGTTGGGGTATGTCTCGTTTTCATGGTATATAGCCTCGTCTCGGCGGAATGGCGGTTGTGACTGGGGATGGTTTCGGTTTGAAGGATGAACGTTTGGAGGGAGATGAAGTGGGCGGAAGGTCTGTTTAAGGAAAGTGCATGGATTTCAGGTAAGGTAGTGACCATACACGTTGGTGGGTCTGTGTATCACGTGGTTGAAGGCCGAAGACCGCCAGATCTCGTAGTCGTGGTCAGTAGTGAGTGATAGGTGTGTAAGTCACGGCCAGTAGTGAGTGATGGATATAGTCGAATGAAAAGAAACAAGTAGTGTAGACGCTGGGGTATCACCGGCAACGCAAAGAAGGAGAGCAAGCAAGCACAGTCCAAAGTCAGCAAGCAACAACATCCAAACAGGCAAGCCATCGTTCAAGCCTCGAAGACCTCTTCCACTCCGTTCCAATCGCCCTTGACTCTCCTTTCCCAATACCCACCCTTTTCCCTGAGCCTCCACAGCTCTTCGCCCTCGCCCGTGACTTTCTCAAAGAACTGCGGCTTCCACTCGGTGCCGTGGCTATCGCGCACCTTCTTCCTAGATCGCTGCCTTTCCTCGAGCCTAGCCTTGGTCGCTTCGGCTTTGTCAACATCGCCTTGCTCCAAGAGCCGCTGGTCGGGTCTCAAGCGCGAGTCCGTAGGCGAAAGGAAGCCGTCTTCATTCTCCGTAATTTCGTTAAGGCTGGCGGCGAAAGTGGTAAAGCCGTACACCTTTGCCGCGTCGGGGACTAGCGGGCCTGCTCTCCAAACCTCAGCGCCCGTGTCGGTGCGCTTGAGGCTTTCAGTCCACTTGCCTGCCAAGCCCATTGAGATTGGGTCCTCACCCGATGAAGGATCAAACAGCTGTACAGTGACTTCCTCGCTGCGGCCGGCAAACATGCCTCCGGCCTTGAAAGTTGCAACAGCACGCATGCCATTCGTTTCGTTCACGATGGTCATGCTCTGAACAGGCTCGACATACTTCTCACCAGCGATGACGTTGCGGAGGAAGCATGTAGCTTGGTTCCAGGAATAGTGCTCTCCTCTGCCTTCGTTCGGTGCATGTAGGATTGCGTGCGAGCGGCCCTCGGTATTGAGTTCTACAGACTTGCCCCAGAACTTTTGTACAGGTTGAGGAGACTGAGCAAAGCACCAGCCGCCATTGTTCAGGCTCTCGGCTTGACAAGCTGCTCGCACTGGGTGGTGAGAGACCTTCTCGGCGAGGAAGCGGAATCCCAGGTCTTCGCGAACAAGCTCGTAGGTCTCTCCGAGCATGGGGTTGAAGGGTTTACGAATGGCTCGCTCTTTCACACGGTTGTATGCCAAGCCTGACAAGGCGAATGCGGCGACATATAGAAGCCGTTCGCTTGCTGGAAGCGAAGCAGATGCGGCAGTGTCGAGGAGTGGCGAGTATTCCATACACTCGGATAAGCGCTGGAGTAGCGACGTCGGCTCATTGGCAGTAACAGGCATGGAAACCGTGGAAAGGTCCTTGCCTGCATTTTTACGCAAGAATCCAATGATGCTCGGCGGAGCCTGTTTGGGAGCTAGGAGAGTGCTGCGACGCTTGGTAGGCGGAAGAGGTAGCGGCGTGAGTGTCTTCGGTTTCGCGAGGAAGACGTCTGTTGTAGCGCTCGCATACATCGATTCCTGTGAGCCACCAGCGACAGTGCTACTCGAATCCGAATCCGCATCCGACATATGGTCATCCATGTTCGTCTCTTGCTCGTTAACATCGTTAGTCTCCTCAAATTCGCTTGAGCGGCGAATCGTGAGGAACTGTGATGGAGTGTGGGTGCCGTCCATTGCATCGAAGAACTCTTCACTCCTAGTTGATTCGATTGACATGCGAGAGGTCGAAACGGGTAGTGGTGGCATGCGGCGAGACTTGCTCTCCGCAATAAGTGCCGAGAATCCAGCAACGGCTTCATCGAGGTCACGGAGTAAAGCCATACACCTTTCATGGACATCTTCATCTTGCCTTGATGGCTGTCTGGTCTTGGGTACGGAAACCGAGCCAATCGATGGAGACATTGCTGCACCGGGCGAAGCTGGCACGGCAAGCTGACCCGAGACGGTTCGCCTGATCAGCCCTGAGGTACGTGGTGTGTTTGTGGTGCTCGGCTTCCTCTTCCAAAATGGGCGCTTCTCCTGGGCTTTATCCTCGGAGACTTCCTGGAAGTAATCATTGGCAGACTCAGCCGAAACCGGACTGGGCATAGTGCTGCTACTATTCGACGTGGTGTGACTGAGGCCGACACCTGTTGCACCTGGAGCGTACTTTGGGTCCGTGTCTCTTGCAAGACGACGTACAGCATCGCGAGAGCCAGCAACTTTGCTGACAAGCTGCTCGACCTGAGCCCACTCGTGCTGCTCTGCCGGGTCTACTTGTTTGGATTTCACAAATCCTTGGGAAGTAGAAGGAGGTGTCGCCGGCGACGACGCGATATTGGCAGCAGCAGCCGCCCGTTCCAGGGCGTTTTTCCAGCCATCAAAGTCCTTGCGATTGCCAGCTTTCAAATGCCACAACTCTGCGCCAGAGTCCACAGTGAACTCTCGTGCCTTGTCATTTACAGCAATTGAGGCAAGCGACAGAGGGACTGCACCACGCAGGGCAGATGAGTGCCGGTCGCGATAGTACGATAGCGTCGAAGACGTGAAGTCGAGAGAGAAGAAGCGCTTTGCGTGTCCTTGTCCCTTCTTTCTACGCTTCTTGTGCAGCACGCCAGTATAGAAAGTGGAGCCTTCCAGCCCTCTAGACTCGGTTGCATTCGATTTAGGCCTTGGATCTTCCAGAACACCCCTGTGATTCGCCGCATCACTGTGTAGTGACTCGACAGAATCGGCGACAGGACGCAAAGACGGGCTCGAAGTCTTTCGTCCGCCTTGAGCGCTCGGCGCAAAGGCTTGGGAGTAGTGCAGGTGGTGTCCAGACTTGGGCGGAGCGTTTGTCGGGTGTGTCATCAGTACAAAGGTAATCGTCTTGCCGGTGGTCTTGGAGAAGGTATTGTCGAATACCAGGCCGTACATGCCTCCCTCGCCCTCGGCGACGTCGTAGCGGCCCATAGACACCTTGTCGGCTTCGCACTTTCCCGTCCAAGCGACAGACCGCAGCCCTATGCCTTGCAGCTTTTCTACCAGCGCCTGTGAAGCATGTCTGCTGACCGACCCGCGGTGCGCTCTCTTTCCTTCTTGTGCCGGGCCATCTGTGCTCGCGGGCGCCGCGGCAGCTGTCGTCGGTTGGTCGAGTGTTTCGTGGGTTGGTAGAGGAGGCGCAAGGCCGTTCTTGTGGCCTGGATGCTTGAAGATGCCGAAGTCGATGCTCTTTTTGTGCGGTTGCACGCTCCAGGAGATTGAGTGCTGCTCAGGGACCTGGATCCAGCGGACGAGGTAACTCTGCGCGGACGGACGGTTAGCATTTGGCGAACAGAGTGCTCTGCGAAAAATCAGTGCATTCACCTACCTTGGAATGGACGACAATGTTCTCTATTCCGGCCATGATGCGAGCTTACGCTTGAGGTCAGCAACGCAGCAGGTGTTTCCATGCGGTGATGGTTTAGCACGCTGCGAGCGAAAGTGATGTGCTGCTAGATAATGACAATCGCTCTACATGTACTTTGGCATGGAAGCAGACGGATGTTGTCAGGAGCTCGTGGTACAGCAACAAGTTACAGTAGGTAGTAGTAGTGTTTCCCTGGACATCCGACCTCCGAATCCGACGAAGCTCGCGTTCTTGAGCGAGAAGTCCCACCGGCGTGGGATGTGCTGGCGATCAGCACAGGGGTAGCACTTGGCCTGACGTGTGGCATGCGCGGATGAAGACGGACTTGTTTGTTGTTGTTGGCGTTGGCGTTGGTGTTTGTGGTTCTCTGTATATGGATATGGATGTTCTATATTTGTGTACCATTCCTACCGCAGTGTATGTATGTAAGCACTGTATATGTAATCAAACCTCGACTGGAGCCAGGTACAGTACCTATGACTATCGTACGATCAGCAACTTTTGACAGCTGCCTATGTACAGTACCTATCACCTGATTCTAAACCACACTACCTACAGTATACTAAGTTAACATGACACTGCCTCGGTCCTCCGTGGCTGAAGCAGACTTTCCGTCTTTCGCGTGCGCGCCCAGCCTTATGTGTTTTACGAGTCTACTGCAAGCACCCTCGTACAACATCCACCTTGATCCACAGCGATTCGGCAGCAAGCGGGAAATCAACCCACATCCAATCCGGATTGAGTACGACCTGTGTTTGTTTACGAACGGGAACCAAAAGTTTCAGCAAGCTCCATCGGTAGCACAAGAATAGCATGAACCAATATTCAGAGAGGTATCTCAGCCAGCCAAGTTCAGCCTCGTGTGTTGACTGTTCGCTTCGAGATGGAGCCATTAAACCCTACGAAAGGCAAGTCCCGGGCGAAGGAACGCCACGGTTTACGGTGATCGCCGTCGTATTTTCCACTGTAGTGAGCATGTCTCTATGTTACTTATGGATCATGGCGATACTACCCGCGGGAATGGAGTCAAATCGATTATCTTGTACCGCGGAGAGAGGTGTTCTGGAAACACTGCTTACTGTTCAGGTAGGGTTAGGGTTTGGGTTATTCGAAAGGCAGTCGCGGATTGCTGCAAGTGAAAATAAATGGATCCGCATGACGACATATCTCTTGGAACTCTACGACGACATGTTCGTATGTCTAGTTGAATGATAGCTATAATCAGACGTTATCTCGATCAGTGTTGTCGCTACAGTCATCATTACACTTTTACTGCATAATTCAAGCCGAAGTGTCTCATCAACGGCTCGTGAAACGCATTATTGACACCACCTGCGACGACTACATCGGCATCGAGATCACCAAGAAATCAACGACAATATGGCAGACACGGGAGCACAACAGAGCACCCTCAAGCAATTTCTCGCGGTAGGTCAAACCCTGAACACTCCGGCAAAATAGAGGGAAGAAAACGTGGAACGACCGTCCATCCCCAAACTACTTGCGCGCAACGCAACCGTTGAGACGCGAGCGTCATCAAACGAAGAACAACTCAAAAGGGAAAATTCTAGTCCAAAACTACCGTCTCGTGGTGCCTCCGAGTAGGGCAGGCACGCATGCGACAGTGGGTAGTCAGTCCCATCGGAAGCAGACATCCTAACTTTCTGTCCACGTCTTAGTCGATCGCCACCGTTAAGGGCGACCTCAGCAACATCACCGCGCCTCCGTTCGTCCTAGCGGACAAATCCACGACCGAATTCCCGCGCTACTGGATTGAACACCCCGACCTCTTCGTAGCGCCCGCGCACGAGCAAGATCCAGCCAAAAGGTGTCTGGCGGTGCTGAAATGGTTCCTGGCTTCTCTGCGCGGTCAGCAATACGCCGGCCGCAACCCCAAGGACGGCGTCAAGAAGCCGCTGAACGCTTTCCTCGGCGAGCTGTTCGTGGGGGAGATTGGCGAGGTTGGGGACGAGACGCGCCTTGTCAGCGAGCAGGTGAGCCATCATCCGCCTGTCACGGCGTGCTATCTGTGGAATGCGAAGCATGGAGTGCGCGCGGAGGGGTTTACGAGGCAGGAGATTACTTTCTCGGGAAGCGTCAATATTCAGCAGATCGGACACGCGGTTCTACATGTTGATGCTTACGACGAGGACTATCTGGTGCCGCTGCCGGACGTCAAAGTGAAGGGGATTCTTACTGGCGGGCCTTACCCAGAGCTGAATGGCAGCTACAGCATTGCGTCATCTTCTGGTTGCGTGGCAGAGGTGGACTTCAGTGGGAAGAGTATGCTAGGACTGGGAGGGCAGAAGAATCATGTGCACGCCGCCGTTTACGGCGCCGACGATCAGAACAAGAGCAGCCCACTGTACTCTGTTGAGGGCAACTGGTCGGAGAGCTTCACGTTCCAAGACGCAAGCGGCGCGACGATCGAGACGTATGATGTTGCTGGCGCACCTTCGGCGGAATGCCGCACTGCGCCGTTGTCAGAGCAGGACCCATGGGAATCGCGCAAGGCCTGGCAAGGTGTCATCGAAGCCATCCACGTTGGGGACATGCAGTTGGTGTCCGACAACAAGAGCGCGTTGGAGAATGCCCAACGTGCGCTGCGGAAGGAATCGGGAACCAGCGAAGAAGCGTGGGAACCTCTCTTCTTCCGGAACGCGCACCACGACCGCATAGCGGAGGATCTGTTGGCGGTTGTGGGGAAACGACTGGACGTCGATGCTACCTGTGGCATCTGGAAGTTTGACGTTGAGAAGGCTACCTCGCTGGGAAGGCCTTGGAGAGGCAAGCTCACCCCACATGGGCAGCAGTAGTGAATGGTCGTCGACTCTTCGGAAGCGCGCTCGCAACGTGATGGCCACGCGGATCCAGCATACGGGTACTGTGTAGTGACTCGCGAGGGTGTCAGGTGTTTAGGTGGATTTCGTGGAGATGGGTCATCGGAGCGACAACACCAACCCGGAAAGGAACAACAAAGTGAGTGGGCCCCCGCCTAGGCACGGGTCCTTGGTCGGACATTTTGGGGTTCTCGCTCCATCGAAGAACAACATCATTCGTAATGTATGCGTTGTCAAGTTTCAGTTCGATCGAACATGATCCCAAGTCGTCGTCACGTTGAGCGCAGTAAGTCCGAGCGATTGCTCCAAGTGGTGTCCAACCAGTGTCGGGCGAAAATTCCAGCGCGTCAAAGCTTTGAAACGTGCCGATATCACGCTCCTTTCGGATTGGATTGGGACGTCCGGCACACTACTACATCTCAGTACTCTCACTACACCATATCGGTGTGGAGAGTCAGGAACTCAGTATTCGTGACTGCCACATGCGATAACGTGCGATGCAGGTTGGTTCAGTCATCGGCTAGCCTCGAAGCGAGGTTTAGTGAGGCATGTGGCAATGAGTCGCGCGACAATACTTTGCACCGCGCAACTCTGGCATGTCTGGTGAAGTCCAGAGTCCCATGGGCGAAGCGCACTGGTGGTACAGTACTAGTAACAGGGCAAGGTTGGAGAGCTGTAGGATTCCCGGGGCCGTCGCATGCATTACCATGCACCAGTGCGATTAGCTCCCTGTCGCATACCAGCGGGCGGAGGATTTTCGGGATTAACATGAACATGAGGCGTGCGTGCGATGTTGGCCACCAACACCTTCCACGCGGTGCAGTAGTGGTGGTGTACGTAGCAGTAGTTGCACCTGCAGATATGGAGTGGATTAGTTCATTCTCACAGAAACGCGCCGCCTCGAAGCCTTTGAAAGCCAATTCATCCATCAATGTGGGTCTTGGCAGAGTGAGATCTGGGATGTGGGTGTGGTGTCTCAGATGGGTTCTGCCCGAAGGCGGAGTGTTTTGGCTTGATGGCTTGTCCGAAGGGTCGAAGTGAAGATCATCCCCTTGGAACGATAAGATTCATCAGCGCCAAGATATTTCCACCGTTGGGGATCCTGCTCGGTGTTTGACCGCGGTCCTGGCAATTAGACATGTGAAGTCGCAGTCTGACACCTGGCCACCATTGATCGATGTCGCGTTCTGCGTGTGCCGCGGGGCCAGCCGTACACATCACCGAACAGGAGTTCACTCCTGGGTATCCCTCCTTGCATGGGATCACGGGCGCTGGTTGTTCGTACATTGAGCTGTGGGAGGCATTGTGGACACGGTGACGAAGGATTGAGTGGGAGATTGGAGCAGCGACCATGCTGCCGGAATCGCTTTCTGGCGTCTGGAGTAGACGAAGCTTGGTCGTGGTGAGCTGACAGCTCAATGGCCCACATTGACTACCTACCTGCGCTGAAGAGCCCTGGCTTGTGGACCACTGTCTAGTCCTGTACTTAGTGTCAATGGGTTTGGTTGTGTCGAAGATTGTCTAAGCCTTCTTGTCGGTGAACTCTGTATGGGGTGAGTGATCGCCATCAGGGAGTATACTATTATTGAAAGGACGCACTGCCGTTGGCTGATGGGAGTGAATGAGACCCGCCTTTTGCGAATTAGTGCGCAATGGTCATATTTGTAGGATGAGACCACGAGGCATCCCCCCTGAGCTGATTTGCTGGTTTGAGGCAGTGGACAGACAGTAGCAGTAGTAAGTTAGTAACGGAGAGTAGTAGTAGATGAGTAGTATGGTGAGTGGATGAGCAGTAGGGTCGGACTACGGACTCCGGACTCCCCACGGTTATCATAGTAGCAAGCTATCACCAGTCTAGAAGCTTTGTATCAAGCGTACTGAGGCTGTAGTTTAACGGCGCGTATAGGTTAGGTTTGTGGTTGTTGGCAGTTGTGCCTAGATGATATGCAGTACATATCCAGGCAGGCCTGATGCAAGAGCGATGCGGGCACAAATATGGATGAATCGAGCACACCAACACACCAACATGATAGCCGTAGTGCCGCCATCGCACTGCGTGTTTCCAACATACAACACCGCACGATGGATCGCCAGCCCTGTACCTCGCACGTCAGCATACCCCTGCCAGTGGCTGTGTGGTACAAGCAGCGCGAGCCAGGCTGCGTCCAAACTCGAAGATGATCAATTCTGAGCACGGAGGAACAGCTCGCGTTTGTTCGCCGTGCTTTGCATGCATGGCGGCGGGCCGTCAGCCAGCCAGCGAGCCAGAGAGCACAGAGGGGAGGGGAGTAGTAGTGGAGGAGTTCTAGGAAGTCCGTTATCAACTTATCATTAGCATCTGCATCGAGTGCACTACCCGTGGACATGACTATCCGACTACCTATCATGCCAAGCAGTCTATGCTCTCTCACTAGCGAAAGGGGCACCCTGTCCACCGCGTGCGTGCAGCAAGCACTCGCCACCGCTACCGCTGTGCTATCTGGCCAAGGTGGAGGAACTACTGCCATCCATACAACCAGTCCGCAACCGGTTGCTGCATTACTACTACGCCGGAGTTGCATCGCCTGCTGAATACTACTACTGGACTAACAAACTGCTCAGGAGCACGACTAGTGGCCACGAACAATGCCATGGTTTGCCAGCCTCAGCCTTGCAGCAGAGTGCGGCCAGCCACGCCAGCCTCCTGACAGGGCCGATCCGGTTCCTGCATATGAGGCGTTGATAGAGTGCCGCTCGCCTTCGGCAACGAACCTACCACTTTCCCACGCCAATTGCAGCCTCCCCTCGCCGTTCGTTGATGACGAGAGCGTTCCAATCTGCAGCGTTCCTTGTTAGCGCGCTCATAACCTTGAAATTTCACCCAGGAGGCGACAAGCCATTTCTCGGCGGCCGCCCTGCCGGCGCCACGGCTGGGGCAGTGGGTCCGACTTCACTTGGCTTTTTGCGGTAGGGCGAACAGGCCTTAGCTGCTTCAGCAGGGCAAGCGCCAGCTTTCCTCCACTCACGCATACGCAAGCAAGCCTCTCACACGACAGGACGGTGCCGAAGAATACCAGAGACTCGTTTCGTATCCTGTCCATGCCGTCGTGACCGTCGACGCTCGGGCCCGTCTTGTTCAGCTCTCCTGTCAGTTGTATACCCGTAAAAGGTTATGGCACTCGCAACGGTGCCCGCCCGCGCAGCCTACTCATGGTCTTCAACAGCCAGCGCGAGACAAGCCGCTAGGCATGTATTACTGTCTTATTGCGCCCAATCCGCTGTGCAAGGCCCCATGTCCGCCGCCGTATCGCTTATGGTGTTCGCCACGCGCGCCGAGGCCCTACGGTTCAGCCCTTGAATTCCGAATAGACAGATGCAACGAGCCGGCGACTGTTACTCTGGCGCGCCAGATCGCAGACAGATAGGCCTCGAGTTTCAGCCGGACTGCAGCGCGCTGGATCTCCTACGCTGGTGCATCGCTAATCCCAATGGTCCCGTACAAGGCTCGTGGACCGGGATCTCATAGATGTACCTGCACGGACGTGTTGCAGACAAGGTGGGTCTGTGGACCGCACCGTTGCTCGGGTGTATTTAGGTAGGCGCGGCGCTACCAACGGCTTGTGATGTTGATGCAGCATCCTTCATTTTCGTGTTGAGCGGCCGCGTGTTTTTGGGTTGACGATCTCTCCGACCTACTGCTCATACTACTCTCTCTCCATCGCCCATCTCCACTTCACTCGAGGATCCCTTCTTACACACTCGCTTTGTTATAGACGCTCATTCCCGCTCACACGCTTCTTTCGGATACTTATCCACTGGACTATCGAACCCCCTTGTACGCCCTTCGCTGTCGACACTTGGAGCTGCAATCCTTAGCAGCGTTGGCCCATCACGGTGTCGCCTCTCCAGTAATCATACACAGCACAAGGCTTCGCCATGGCGAACGCTGTCGGTCAGATCGAGGCATTTGCCTTGGCCTCAAGCCTTCCTCACACTAATGACCTTACGAAATATATCACATTCACAGAGAAGGCGCTCGCCTCTGGACAATCAGACCGAACTCGACTTCTCGCCGACATCCCCAGGAGTATCACTCCTTCATATGGACCTCTCGCAACGTTGTCTGCCCTCTTATCTGCTGCACCAAGAGGGTGGCCCGTCTTGCGGCTGCAACAGACGCACATTGAGCTATGGAAGCAACTGCCTAATGATGCGAAGGCAGGGAAGGCCCCTTTAGCGGCGAAGAACCTGCTTGACTTGGTGCTACGCCAGTGCAAGGACTCATATGCTTCGATGACCGAGCTCTTCCACCCCAATGTCTCATCCACTGTTATGATCAACCCCGAAGACGGCAACCACCTCACACATGCCGAGCTCGCCAGCTGCGTAGCAGACTTCAGACTGCCCGTCACCGCCATCCCGGGACAAAACAAGCCGGTCGTCGCGATCTCGTTACCGAACGGTCCTACACTCGCCCTCACAGTCCTGGCAACCGCTTCATACTACACTGCCGCGCCCGTTGCCCATGGTAGCGGTGTTGGCGCTGAGCAGTTTAAGTCTGATATTCTGCAGTCGCAGTCGAACCTGGTGTTGGCCGCCGCCGCCGATGTCGACAGACTTGGCCTGAGAGAGCCTTGGCTGGCCGAGGCGAGCATCGAGGTCTTGCTGGTAGAACTGTCACCCGAGATGAAGTTGCAGGTTCGCGACGTTACCGGCAATCTTCGCCACGATTCTCACTTCTGGCCTCAACCGAAACCTAACACAGCCGATGACATCGGAATCATGCTATTCACATCCGGTACGAGCGGAACCAAGAAATTGGTGCCTCTGTTCACTCACTCGCTGGTTTGCGGATCTGCCATGGTCATCGACTCGTGGGGTCTCAATCCTAGCATGCGCTGCCTTAACCAGATGCCTCTCAACCACGTCGGTGGTCTTGTCCGCAACCTGTTCTCGCCTGTCATGTCGGGTGGCTCAGTTATCTGCTGCGCTGCTTACGACGCGAACTTGTTCTGGGATTGTGTTGAAGATCACGCACCAACCTGGTACTACGCATCCCCCAGTATGCATCAGGGCATTTTGGAGGCTGGCGGCGATCGCCCCGAGACTGTCGCAAAGAGCACCATCAGACTGATTTGCAACGCTGCTGGCGGCTTGCTTCCCAGTCTTGCTCATCAGCTCAAGGACACGTTCTCCATAACTGAGCCTACCACTGTTTTGCCTTCCTACGGTATGACCGAGTGCATGCCTATCTCCACGCCTCCTCTCAACTACAAGCTTGACCGCACGGGAACGTCAGGTGTTTCTGTCGGACCGGAAATCGCGATTCTCGACGGCAACGACTGCTACATCATGGACGAGACTGTCGGTCGCATCGCTGTCCGTGGTTCACCCGTTTTCAACGGATACTTGAAAAACAACAAGCTCGACACGTCTTGCTTCACGGACGAGGGCTGGTTCGATACTGGTGACATGGGCTATCTCGATGCCGATGGATATCTCTACATCACTGGCCGCAGCAAGGAAGTTATCAACCGTGGTGGTGAGCTTATCAGTCCTTTCGAAGTTGAGGAGGCCGTTGTCGCGGCTGGTGCCAACCCCGAGTCTCCCGTGTACGGACGCATCAGCAAGGCTCTCGCTTTCTCCGTCACTCACGACGTTCTCCAGGAAGTCGTTGGTATCGCAGTGGTCACTCCCGAAGGCGCACCGCGCGCAGATCTTCGTGGGCTGACGGAAGCTGTTAAGTCCACGCTTTCCTCCGTCAAGATCCCCGTGTTCATTGTCTACATGGACGATGGTGTGCCCACGAACAACAACAAGGTTCTCCGTATCAAGTTGGCCGACCGTCTCGATTTGCCAAGTATCTCCGACAACACTCCTCCCGCCGAGCGCTACTACGAAGCAGACTGCCCTCCCAACAACACCCCGCTCAAGGAACCAATTGCCAGTCGTCAGATGGAAGTCTCGTATGCCGAACTCGCGGAGACTGCCCAGCAGGTTCTCCCCGCAGACATCGATGTTTACGTTCGCGAAGATGACTCTGGATTCTACCCCCAGCTCGTCCTTGCACCCACGCCTGACTCCACCTACCCTGGTCAAGTCGCTGACATCTCAGTGGAGACACTGATGCTGAAGCTCTCAGAGACTCTGCCGGGCTACATCACCCCGAAGAAGATTCACACACTCATGGAGCCATTCCCCCTCAGCCGCCACGGCGACGTTGACGCCATCGCCATCGAGAAGTTGGTGAACGTCAAGCCCGTGAAGAGTGCTGCCGCCGGTCTTTCCCCTACGGAAGAGAAGATCGCCGATGCCTTCTCCTCCATCCTGTCTATCCCTATGGGTGACTTGGACGGGGACTCCGACTTCTTTGATCTTGGTGGTGACAGTATGAAGGCCGGTCGCCTACTCTCTGCGCTTCGCAAGGAGTTCAAGGTCCGTCTCGCCATTGACGTTCTCTTCACAAACAAGAAGGTGTCAGACCTAGGACGCATCCTCGACGCGAAGATTGGTGACGAGAAGGGTGCTTCTTCGAGTGCAGCTGCTGCCGAGCCTGAGCCTTTGCCTGGCCTCGCCGAGACCTGCAGCTCCACCAACCCCTTCCTCATGCTTCTTCAGCTTGTTCCCATTGGCGTTCTGTACCCAATGAAGCGCGCCCTTACCTGGACCGTGTTCATGTACTGCATGTCTTACACCCAACGCCTCAGCATCAACAACTACGTTCCTGGCCGCCTCCTTGAGCTTGTGGTGTGTATCGCCATTGGAAAAGCTGTCACAAAGATCATCGCTCCCTGCATCTCCATCGCCGTCAAGTGGATCGTCATTGGTAGACACAAGGAAGGCCTCTACCCAATGTGGGGTCGCTATCACACTCGCTGGTGGTTCGTCCAGAAGGTCATCGAGACCGCCGGCATTGGCCTTTTCGGTACTTTCAACTGGTCTCGCGTCTTGTATTACCGTCTTCTCGGCGCTAACATTGGCCGCAACGCCACTATCGTGCTGGGTGCCAAGCTCGGTGAATACGATCTGATCAACATTGGTGACAATGTCGTGCTCGAGCGTTGCAAGGTTCGTCCCTTCGCCGCCGAGCGCAACACCTCCATGTATCTCGGACGCATCGACATTGGTCACAACTGCTCCGTTGGCGTCGCCTCGAGCGTTGCGGCGGGCTCCAACCTTCCAGACAACACCTGCATTGGCCCTAACTCTTCGAGCTGGGAGATGTCTGGCGCTCACGAGTCCAACCGCGACCTCAACCAGAGCATGATTCCAAGGGGACACTGGCTTCTGAACTGGACCATCGGCGCCCCTATTGCCGGTCTTGTCGTCTTCATCGGTTGCATTCCATGGCTCGCTGCTCTTGTCGGTATGGTCTACGGCAAGCCTGGTAGCGATCACCCTGATGCCCTTCGCACAGTCCTCATCTGGTTCTCCGAGCCCGAGCGTGTTGGTTTCCACTACCTTGCGATGGCTGCTCATTCTGGTGTCGGACCCTACTTCTTCTTCTTCGGATTCCTGGCCTTCAAGACACTGTTCGATGCCTGCATGGGTCGCATCAAGCCTGGTGCCTCTCATGGCCAGTCCAACTTCCAGAAGTTCCGTCGTGACTTTATGAACCAGATGATGCCCGCTTCTCAGTTCCACAAGCTCAGCGAGCTCTTCGGTACCCACTACGAGGCAACATCTATCTTCGCCAGAATGTTGGGAGCCAAGGTCGGCAAGAACGTATACTGGCCTGGCACTGGTCCCACCGTGCAAGACTGGGATCTCATCGAGATCGGAAACGATGTTGTCTTCGGATCTCGCTCTCACATTGTCACCACTGACGCTCAGGGAAGCGACCGCGTTAAGATCAACAGCGGCGCTATGGTCGCTGACCGCGTTGTCTTGCTTCCCGGTGTCGAGATGGGCGAAAAGACCGTCATGGGCAGTGGTGCTCTGTCTCGTCGCAACGGCTACTATGCTGATGGTACCACGTGGGTTGGCTCGAAGAACGGTGAAGCACTTTGCCTCTCTCAGCCTGACCGTAACTCGACCGCCGCTACCTCTTCTGTCAGCCGCCGCACCGAGCAATACTACGACCTCACCAAGGCCAGCCCGCCCATTCCCAACCACAGCCTCAACTCTTCTAGCACCACCCTCGTCAAGCAGACACCGATTGACTCCGAGCAGTCCAGCTTGTACGCCGTCGAAGAGGGCCACGAGCTCAAGTTCTTCTCCAACGCCGACCTCAAGGATGCTGAGCGCGCAAACGCCTACCGTATGTCTGCTATGGTCCGCGACGTGCCCGAAGCCGAAGACCGCAACTTTCCTCCGGCTCAGGCTCCCTACGACGAGCAGTCTGCCTCTCCATTCGGTCGCGCTTTCTACCAAGGCCAGGCCTCCTACCGCGTTTGGGGTCAATTCACCATCTTCTGCTACGCCACCTTCATCACCATCGCTGTTGCAGTCTACTGGAACATTGGTTCCATCGGTGCAGTGCAAGTCCTCGGTCACCTCGTGCGTCGTGACGACTACGCTACATACATCCTTTCGATGTCTACCGAGCGCCCCATCGTCATCTACGCCATGTTCTGTGCTCTAATCATTGCCATCATGGGCGTGCAGTCTATCCTTGCACTTGCAGCCATCATCGCTGTCAAGTGGATTCTGATGGGTCGTCGCACCCAGGGCAACTATGACTGGGACAAGTCCCCCTACTGTCAGCGCTGGCAACTCTTCCTCAAGTTCGAGGCTTTCCGCCGCACCTGCTACGGAGGTCACGGTATTCTTGGTCTCCTCACCGGCACTGCTTGGGTCCCCATGTACTTCCGCTGCCTTGGTGCCGACATTGGCAAGGATGTCTCCCTCTTCTCTTCCGGAACGCCTTCGCTCTACTTCACTGAGCCTGATCTTCTTCACCTCGGCAACCGTGTCTGTGTTGATGACGCTTCGCTCGTCGGCCACATCAACACTCGCGGCAAGTTCGACCTCAACCCCCTGTACGTTGGCGACCGCTCGGTCCTGCGATCTGGCTCTCGTCTTCTCTCCGGCGCTCGCATGGAGCCCGACACTTGCCTACTCGAGCATACGCTCGTCATGGCCGGTGACATTGTCGACCAGGGCTCCACTTCGCAGGGCTGGCCCGCCGAGGAGTTCAAGGGCAACCGTATGCCTACGCTCAAGGCACAGAAGCAATGGGTCATCGCCCAATAAATTATGAAAACGGCCAACAAAAAACAAAAAAGCGGCATTCATAGCGAGTCCAATTGACTTGCTGTCGAACAGCAAACATCATTGCATTGATCGTTCAAGCACAGCATCTTCGTTGAATTCTTCTTTCGGACTTCCCTCTACGTGACTCTCACGAGAGCATCTCGTATCCAATTTCTCCATGTCTTTTTCTCTGTCTTGGTTTTCAACGCCTTGTCTCTTGATTTTCGCTGGATTCGGGATACCCAGCAGCACGCTTGGTACACAAGCGTCCGCCACTACAGCATTCGTTCTTGCACGTTCGCTCTATTTAATCCAACATCTTATTTCCGAAAGGCGAAGGCGTTTATGACAACAAATCTGGGGGCCTGCCTGTTATAAAGGCAACGGGGCCGTGATCTTGCGGCGCTCACGAGATTTTTCTCTCTATCTATTTTACATTTCATTCCATGTCCTTCTAGCAAGTTTTGGTGGCAATATACCATTACCTATATATATACCTACCCATCATCTAGCAAAAAAACATTGTAAAAAGAATTATTCAACTTCACATCTTCGTGCTTCCACTTCCACTTTTCCTTCTTATTCTCTTGTCTCCTCTACATCGAGTCAGCACCTCTTCCGCATCGTCAAGATTCTTCTCACTCTGTCGAGTGGCACTCATCATGCATGTCCTGTTGGAAATCTCATCAGCCGGCTTAATTACCCAGTAAGCACGATCCAAACCCTGACCGACCTCGTGCAGCTTCCCTAGACGACCAAGTCATTGTACCGTCGACTTCACCATTCCTTTTCCTCACATGTCGTTAGCAAGTAGTTGGGGACGACGTGCAGTACTTGTACTGGTCCCTCGAGTCAAGCCACTCCCACTTCTTTTCTCTCAATCTCAACAATCGTGAATCGCTCCTCATCCAAGAACAAAAAAGTCAGTCCAAGATCCTCAAGGGAATACTACGGTAGAACATTACAGCACTTCCCCTTTCACCTAGAGCGTTTGCAGCTATTTGGTAGGTTCGCGATGAGTGTTTGGGTTGGGTCGGTGTATCGAACAATCGCTTTGACTTCGTTCAACCCGCTAGGCCGAACATAGTTGGAGTCAGCGGAATAGCACAGACTGATCGCCGACCTCATCACCGATGCACGTACGCACGATCGCGTCTGCGTCTTTATACGTGAAGCACAGAAGAGAGTATGTCTCAATTCCTCGTTTCGTCTTCATTTACACGTGATATCGTCTGCTTTGCTATGCTCTTTCTTCCATATACTCCCGGGTATCCTCAACCAGACATGATGGTACATCTTGAATACCTTTATTGCATCGTACGCCGTCACGCCAACTCCTGCTCTTGAAACTTGACTCCTCCTACAGTAATGCGATCACGATCCACCGCACCGATTTAAACCGGGGCCTCATAGGGCTTGATCAACATTTCGGAGAAGCTCGATATACTTTCAGTCCCGCGGACTTCCTCAACAAGGAGCGGCATCTTGACGACGTGGAAGTCTTCGCCGTAGAGGTCGTCGATTTGCTCGAGGTACTTCTTCTGCATCTTGCGGCGGCTGTTGCACTGGGCGCAAGGGTTCGAGGCGCTGGGGAAGAGGAGTTGGTTGACGACCATGGCGCGGGTGTCGATCTCGTAGGTGCCGAGCTCTTGGATCATGCGCTCAGTTTCATAGAGGGAGAGGAACTCGGGGATTAGGACGGGGATGAAGCTGGAGGTTGAGATGTTAGTCTTTCTCTTGCAGGATCGTGATCGCGGGGCTGAATCAAAACATACGTTGTAAGGTCTGCGTTCTTGAACTGCTTGTTCACATCGCCGATGGTCGCGCGCAAGTCTTCCATCTTCTTCATCACATCGTCGAGGCTCTGGCCGTTGGGCAGACCGCCGCGCGCGCCCACAAGCGAGTTGAGCATAGGACCGAACTGTTGGCTGAGTTGGCTGATCTTCTCGAGCGCCTTCTCCATGACCGTGGGGAACTGCAGGAAGCGTAGAGTATGACCGGTGGGCGCAGTGTCGAAGATAACCACCTCATACTCCATGCCTTTGACCTGCTTCAACACCTCGGCGAAACTCATGGCCTCGTCGACACCCGGAATGCTGAAAGCCATGTCCTGAAACATGTTGCCAACACCACCGAGGCCCTGCATGGCTTCCTGCGCATCGTCGCCGCCGGCCGAGATCAAGTCCTGGATTGAGCCGTTCGGGTCGATCTCCATGGCAGACAGGTTCTCGACGCCGGGGACTGGCCTGGCATCCTTGCCGAACTTGACACCGAAGGCGTCGCTGAGGTTGTGGGCCGGGTCGGTGGAGATGAGCAGGACTGATTTACGGGCGCGGGCCATTTGCACGGCGAGCGAGCAGGAGGTGGTGGTCTTGCCAACACCACCCTTGCCGCCTACGAAGACCCATTTGAGGGACTTTTGGTCGAGGATGCTCTGGAGCGAGGGAGCGAGAGTTTCTTCGTCTGCCATGATTGAGGATGTGGCGAGGAGAGGTAGGGTGAGAGGAGAGGGAGGGATGGAGGGAGGGAGGGAGGATTAGATGTGAGGGTGTAGAAATAAAGTAAGGTAGGTCTCTTGATCAATTCAAGGCATAGGTAAAGATGGAGGGGACTCCCGTCTGCTCCACACACGTCAGAGGGCCAACTGCGAACGACCATCTAAAAGTCTAAGACTTCTCAGCCACATGTGGCGTATTTTTCTTTCTGCTGCAACTTTCCGCCGGCAACACCGACAATTGTTTCCCATTTGCTCGGCTTTCATGTGATCGCACCACCACCCTCGACCACCACATCCCTCTCACACACAATGGCTGCCGAAGTGCAACCCATAGCGCCGGTGCGCGCTGCTCCTGGTCCTGCACCTCTGACCGCCGACCAGGCCTACTGGCGAACCTTCAAGTCGCAGCTACTCGTTCCTTCGCCGCACAACAGCGCCATCACCTCGATCACTACTGGAGCTAATGACACTTTCGCCGTCACTTCTGGAGGCCGAGTGCAGATCTTCAGCTCGCGTACGCGCAAGCTCATAAAGACCATCTCTCGTTTCGGTGTAGACGATGTCGCGAGATCTGGAGTTCTCAGACGGGACGGCAGGATCGTGCTTGCGGGCGGAGAATCTGGCGTCGTACAGGCCTTCGACACTGGCAGTAGAGCCATCTTGAAGCAATGGATGCGCGAGGAGAAGAGGAGGCAGGCCGTGCATGTGGTCAGGTGGAGGCCCGATGTCCTCACCGAGTTCATGACTTGTAGCGACGACAGGACCGTCAAAGTCTGGGACCTGACCGAGGACGAGCCCAAGTTCACCGGTCTGGGCCACGAGGACT